>ODAK010001252.1_pt1 | contig 28300 bp, 27 predicted proteins | sample 1539591 | NCBI WGS metagenome assembly ODAK01 (sample SAMEA3539303, study PRJEB22396) | soil metagenome | biome: tundra; feature: field; material: soil | place: USA | collected 2010-05 | depth 0.15 m
CAGCGCGCCCTGAGGGGTATCGGCAACATCGGGCACGCCGGCTTACCTATTCAATATATTGCTGTGGTGAACCGGCAAAGCGGGGGTGAGGTCCGATCCCGCCGGCAAGACGTCCGCATACGCGGTCGCCATCAGATCCGTGATCGAGACGACGATTCGTTCTGCGGCCACTCGATCAAGTCCCTGCTGATACTCCAGCCAATAGTCCTGCAGGAATCGCGATAGCAGCCCGGCCACGCCCGTAGCCTGCGTACGGATCGCGACTAAATCCTCTGAATCCAGAATGTAACGGCGAAGCCTCCCCGTCGGGAGGCCGAGTACCAGCATACGGTTTGGACCACTGATGACAGTCTCGAACGGACGCGTATCCCAACCGAAGGCGAGGTGGCAGCGGCAATCGGGATGCGCCAAGATTCCCGGATCATTCCTTTCGGTACGAGGCCACCAAGAATCGACCCCGCTATGGTGCTCGCCGCGAAGATGCCTATTTCTAAATGCCAGCTCATGAGGTTATCCCGTCGCAGGACGAACCTCCTGCCCGTGCCAAAAGAGGTGGCTTCAAGAAGGCGGAAGTACTGTGCGTCCGCACACCATGTGCCAGTGCAGTCACTTGATTCACGAGTCCCGCCGCGCGTGTGATATTCATCATCTTTCTTTCGGCGGCGCCGGCTGAACGAGTCGTGTCAGCTTATTTGCTAGTCTCATCTTTGCGGATCTCCCGCTCCGCCTGTTCCCAGTCCTGAACTGCTCGCCCGTCCTGGCGGCCTCGCTGCTCGTACAGTTCATAGGCGCGCTTGGCGATCTGCGGCGTCATGTTGACCCGCTTATTAGCCACGGCGCTAGGAACGCGCCATTTGATCATCGCGACTTTCACGGCGTCGTTCAGAATCAGGCACGAGACCATGGCATAAACAAATACTGCGAGCGTCTGCCACCAAGGCAGCGGCATGAGTCCCGGAAGGCCCACACGCGTCAGGATCGTGCCCGTGATCGCATCCGCAACCAGGGCTGACAGGAAGGTCTTACTCGGCACAGTCGCCCAGAACCAGCGGCGCTCCCGCGCGGACACGACGGAAAATACGGCAAAGTACAGCAGCATCAGAAAACTGAATGTGTAGAGGGCATTGTTATTCGTCGCCAAATTAAAATGCGACCAACCGATCCACAATAGGAGGAGCGTTTCAGCGACCATCGCGACACCCAGCACCACGGACACGGTGATGAAGCCACCGATGTTCCACGTCTCCGGTGTCTTGGACGGTCGGACGTGGTCGGTAGCCAGAGAGATCTTCGCGAAGTCCGTCATGAAGACCAGCAGCAACATCGCAAAGGCGGAAACGACGAACTTGCCGGTCACCACGAACGCGATGGCCACAAAGGCCGCCTTCAGGATCGTCCGGCTGATCTTGTTAATAATCCAGGTCAGAATGCGCTGATAGATCGTCCGCCCCTGCTCCACCAGCGCCACGATGTTCGTCAACCCCGGTTCGGTCAGGACGACGCTCGCGGCGCCCTTGGCCACGTCGGTCGCGGTGCTGACGGCGATGCCCACTTCGGCCTGGCGCAACGCGGGCGCATCGTTGACGCCGTCCCCCGTCATGCCGGTAACATGCCCCGCGGCCTGCAGGTGCTGCACGACGATGTATTTGTCCTCCGGATACACCTCCGCGAATCCATCGGCGCCCGCCAACAGGTCCACCGCCTTGTTGCCGGCCAGCGCGCCGGCAGCCTTCAGATCCGCCACGCGCCGGATGTTGGGCAACCCGACTCCTTGGCCAATCTCACGCGCCACCGGCAGTGCATCGCCGGTGAGCATCTTTACCGGAACGCCCAGGTCCCGGAGTTCGGCGATCAGTTGCTTGGCATCCGGCCGAGGCGGATCATAAAGGGACACCAATCCAACCAAGGCCGGGGCGCCTGTCTCGGGGCCGCGTGCGACGGCCAGCGTGCGATAACCCTTGGCGGCCGAGGCGCCGACGCGCGCCTCCAATGCCTCGATCGCCTGGGGCTGGAGTCCGCTGGTCTCGGCGATGGTGCGCACAGCGCCTTTCATCACGCGGAAACGCTGCCCGTTTTGCTCGACCACGGCTTCCGTCCGCCGGCTTTTCGCATCGAATGGCGTGAACGAGACCGGCGTGACCTTGGGAAGGTTGTCGAAGACGTGCCCCTCCTTTGCCGCGGCCAGGAATGCCAGGTCAATCGGATCCTGGTTGGCCTCCTGCGAGGCAAGCGCACCGGCGAACATCACGTCGACTTGCGTTGCGCGCTCCAGCGCGATCACACCGGTGACGGCGAGTTGATTCATCGTGATCGTGCCCGTCTTGTCGACGCAGAGCACGTCCATCGTCGCGGCATCCTCCGCGGCGCTCAGGCGCGTGACCAGCACGCCGCGCTTGGCCAACTCCTTCGACCCGACAGCCATGCTAACCGTGAACATAACGGGCAGGGCGACCGGCACTGCACTCATAAGCAGGACCAGCATGAGCGGGATCATTTCAATGAGTGGTGCGCCGCGGATCAATGACAGCACGACCACCATGCAAAGCAGCGCGCCGACGATGACGAAGAGCCAGCGGACGACCTTGGCCACCACCGCTTCGATGTGAAGCTTTGGACGCGCCTCCTGCACGAGTTCCGTAGTGCGGCCAAAGTAGGTCTTCGCCCCGGTCAGCATGACCACGCCGTTGCCTTCGCCCCGGCGAACGACGGACCCCGACGAGAGCACGTCGCCGAGTGCCTTGTCCGCGTCCTTCGATTCGCCGGTGAGCGCCGACTGGTCTACGCGCACCACTCCCGTGAGGAGCTTCACGTCCGCCGGAATGATGTCGCCGGGTCGCACGCGAACGATATCGCCGGGAACCAGTTCCCGGGCCGGAATGACCTGCCAGCTCGAATCGCGCCGGACACGCGCACTGACCTGCAACCGTCGCCGCAGTGCCTCAACCACCCCGGCGGCTCGGCGCTCCTGCATAAAGCTCAACACGGCGTTGATCACCAACAGGGCGCCCACCACAGCGAAATCGGAGAATTTCCCGAGCACCGCCGACAGCACCATGATCAGTTCGAGCATCCACGCCGAGATTCCCCAGAATTTCCGAAGGAATTTGAAGAGCGGGTGCCCTTTCTGCTCAGCTACTTCGTTGTAGCCGTTCTCCTTCCGGCGGGTGTCCACTTCCGCACGCGTCAACCCGGTCTCGGGGTTAACTTTGAGCGCCGCAAGTGTGTCGGGAACCGACGCGGAAGCGATGTCAGGGGGTTTGGCGTTTGATGCCTTCCGGGGCGCCGGCCGGGTTTCGGGCTTATTTGGCGTCGTTTGCATGGTACACATCCTCTGCGGCGCTCGGCCCGGAACCAGTCCAAATCCACGTCCCCTTCGCACCGGTCTTACCGTTCACAGAGATCATAGGCCCGCCGTGCCGTCGTGCGCGTGCAGGGTCGCCCCCGGTTCCAAGGAGGCGACTCGAAAACGTCCTCACTCGGCAAAGCTGGCAGGCCATGAGTTCGGCGGCCCGGCGGTGCCTTGTAACGCTGAATAGAATCCGGCCGGTCACACGCTCCGCAAGCCCAAATCAATCAGCCGTTGAGCTCGATCACCCTTTGGGGGAGATCCGAAAGAGGAATATTCAGGCTTCGGGAGGCGTGTCCGGCGGCAATTTCATTTGGCGAGCGCATATCTACAATCCGCGCGCCCGCCTGCAGCAACCCTGGAATCTGGCACCACGCGCGCATGGATGAGCCTACTCGCCATGCGATAAGGGCAACGCCTAAACCCAGTAGAAGGTAGCCTGGGAACATCGCCAGATCAGGAAGGCCTGCGAGCGATAACCTGAACGACAGCGCTCAATCCGGTATGCCCGTACCCTTCCGTCACCATGCGCTCGCGTTCCCTGGCATGACTTAGGGTAAGCCCGTCGAGTTCGTTGCGCAGATCCTTGAGTTTCACCAACAGATCCGCCGTAGGTGGGCCACCCGTCCCATACCGGAGCTGCTCGGGTGTGTAGGCCTCGAGGAGAAACACGCCTCCCGGCTTCAAACCCGTGAGGACTTGTCGGTAAACCTCGGCACGAAGCGGCCGCGGCAAGTGGCACCAGATCGACACGATGCCCTCCCAGCGATCCGGCTCGATCCGGTAGTCGGCGAGATCGGCCTGAATCGTCGTGATCCGCACGCCCTTTGAGGCGGCCAGCCGTTCTGCCTTCTGGAGGCCGACGAAGGATTGGTCGATCGCCACGACGGCATAGCCGTGCTCAGCGAGGAACACGGCGTTTCTTCCTTCGCCTTCGGCCAAGCACAGGACAGCACCGCCGGGTCGAATAGCGCCACAATGCTCCCGCAAGAAATCATTGGGCTCTGTGCCATAGTAATAGCCAGGCGCTTTGTAGCGCTCATCCCAGGGATTCACGTGTGAATCCGTGCGGTGATCAAAATTTCAGTGCTCATCCGGTTTTTCAACCACCTGGGTCTCCAGGATCCGCTCAGCGCGAAGCGAGTTGGCGACCAGGCAGACCTTCTCGGCGCGTTCCATCAGTTCCTGCGCCTTGGTGTGATCCGCACCCGCTTTGACGGTCAGCGTTGCCCGGGTCGTGAACTTCGAAAACTGCGTGACGCTCGAAAGGCGCTCAAGAACCCCGTCGACGTGGCACGCCAGCTGCTCCCAGTCGAAGTTCGCTGCGCGCGATACGCCCCGAAAAGTCAGGATGAAGCAGTTCGCCACCGCTGCGGCTAGGAGCGTCTCGGGCGACCAGACGTCCCCGGGTCCATCGAACTCCGGCGGCGGCGCGGTCTCAATCGTCGGGACGCCGTGGGAGGCGACCGGAACTGTTCCTGTAGTCGATCCGCATGCGCTGACGCTGTAAGTATGGGGGTAGGGTTTCATGGGTATCCTGTGCCTGAATGCAACGTCTGTCCTCTAGCGGTCACTGGGCTCCCTCCAAAGCAATCACGGGCAGGCCAGCGGCCTTCCACGCCGCAATGCCCCCGCCCATGTGCGCGGCGTGACTCTGCCCTGCCGCCAAGAGCTTCTCGGCCGCCGCGAGTGATCGTTTGCCGCTCCCGCAGTGGAACACGACTCGTCGCGTTCCATCCGTAGGGAGTGCAGCCGCATCAAAGGTTGACAGCGGATACAGAAGCGCCCCGTGAATCCGCTCCGATGCATACTCCGCCGGTTCGCGCACATCAATCAGCAATATCTTTCCGGCTTTGAGCAGTCGTACCACTTCCGCCGGTTCTAATGTTTCGATGGGATGTGAATGTTGGCTCATGACAAATCTCCTCGCTTGACGCGGTGCCGCGCGTGGGTTTAGGAAACGTTCTTCGAGTCGGCCGGCCGCAGCGCGATTCGCATTGCCTGCCGCCACTTCAGTTTCGTGACTCTCATCACCTGTTCGCCAATCCAGCAATCGGAACAATCATCGAAGTTACGCTGCGCTCTTGCCGCACCTATCGATCCGCCATGCCTCGAGGACGGGACCTCCGGCTATGTCTCCAATCGACGTATGCCCAGCGCCTTGAGCACGTATTTTTCGTAAAGCGGCTCCGACGTGCCCTTCTTCATCTTGTAGATGAAATACTTTTCGAACGCCACCTTGGCCCAATGCACCCATCGACCCTTTTTAAACCAATTCACATTGCGCGGCGGGATCTGCGGTATGGCGACGAATGCAAGGCCCGTGCTGCCCATATCGGCGAGGCAAATGGCGTTCCAAGATCCCTTCGCGGTCGCTGGCTGTCCCCCAATATCCGCCACGATGTTTTTCACGATCGCGGTGACCATGGTCTCAATCATATAGCCGGTTTTCGGGGCGCCCGTGGGTACGGGCGTCACCTCGACCGGAGGGATCGCGATGCACACGCCGCCCGAGTAGATATTCCGGTATTTCCTGCTGCGCTGATTCTCATCCACCATGACGAAGCCACGCGGATTGCAGAGGCCTTCCACCGCCGCAACGGCGTCAACCCCTTTGAAGGCCGGCAACATCATCGAGAACTTGAATGGCAACTCGTGTTCCTTCACAGTCTGACCCTGGGCGTCCACTTCGGTGACGAACATTTTCCCGGCCTCGAGCCGCGTGACACGTGCGTTCGTGATCCATTTGACGTCGTTGTTGCGAAATTCCGATTCCAGCAGCCCCTTTGAGTCTCCCACTCCGCCGAGACCGAGGTGACCAATGTAGGGTTCACTCGTGACATACGTGATGGGTACCTTGTGGCGAAGCCGCCGGCGCCGCAGATCCGTGTTGATGATGAAACTGAACTCATAGGCCGGTCCAAAGCAGCTGGCCATCGGCATGGCACCGATGATCACCGGACCCGGGTTCTTCAGAAACTCCTGATACGCCGCCCAGGCCTTCTCAGCGTGATCGACGGTGCAAACGGACTGCGTATAACCCCCGTCTGGTCCCGATCCCGGGACTTCCGCGAAGGACAGCTTCGGTCCCGTCGTGATGAGCAAATAGTCATAGGAGAGGCTGCCACCGTCGCTCAACTCCAGCCGACTCTGCGCCGCGTCAATCTTCGACACAGACTGCGCGATGAACTCAATGTTGCGCCGCTTCAAGTGAGGGGCAATCGGAAACGTAATGGCCGATCGCTTACGCCAGCCAACTGCCAGCCACGGATTGGAAGGCACGAACTGGAAATAATCGACCGCGTTGACGACCGTGATGTGATGCTGGGAACCCAGCGCCGCCCGAAGCTCGTAGGCCGCCGGCATACCGCCGGTTCCCGCCCCTAGGATTGCGATGTGAGCCATGTCTTTATCCCCGTCCCTGTAGGTTTAGAAACATTATTTCGCCTCCGGATGGGGCGAGCCGAGCCGGTGATCAATTTGCTCAAGATCGGCCGCACTCAGCTCGCCCGCCACTGCCTTGAGCTGCAGCCCGGCCAAAAGCCACTCGCTTTGTGCGCGTTGAAAATCCGCTCCGGATCGCTGGTAGTCCGCTTCCGCGCTGAGCAACTCGAGGGCCGTGCGGCCGCCAATCTCGGCCCCGAGACGCGTGGCGTCGAGTCGGCTTGCAGCGGATGCTCGTAGCTGCCGCAGCGCCTGCACGCGCGCCGCTGCCGTCGTGAGGGACAGCCACGCCGTACGCGTTCGCTGCCTGACCTGCTGGTCGGCACCATCCAGTTCGGCCTCTGCCTGATGCTCCAGAGCCCTCGCCTCGCGCCGTTGCGCGCTGCGCATACCCCCGGTGAACAACGGGATCGATGCCTGGATGCCAACACTCGCCTGACGTCCGGTGATATCAGCGGCACCGAAGTCCCCATTGCCGTGCAAGGAGTCCTGTTCAACCTGCGCGACAAGACTCACGCGGGGTGAGGTCAAAGCGTCATATCGATTCACTTGCGCGGTGGCTGTTGTCACGGCCAAGTGCTGGATCGCCAGCAGGGGGCTGCCGCTGATGGCGCGCTGAGTCCAGGATTCCAACGGGTCGGGGGCCGGCATGTCCGCGGTCGCCGCTTCTGGCAGCACACCCAGATTGGCCGCATCCAGTCCTGTCAGATCGCTGAATGCCGCCTCGCTCAAAGTGACGGCCGAGCGGACATCGAGCTCCTGCACTCCGATGGCGTCCGCGCTGGCCTGCGCTTCGCGCATATCGGTGACCGGGATGTCGCCTGCTTCGTATCTCACTTGAGCTTCGGCGCGCGTCTTCTCCGCCGAGGAGTGCAGGCGCTGCAGCGTCTGAAGCTGTGCGCGCGCGTTGAGCACATCGAAATAGGCGCGGGCACTGCGCACGATGAGGTCCTGCTCGGCAGCCCGGTATTGCGCTTCGGCAATCCGCGCCGAATCCTTCTGCGCTGTTGAATCCGCGAGACGGGCCGAGTCGAACACCGGTTGTTCGGCGATGAATCCCCAACGCGTCGCCGTGCCCCCATTGACGCTGGTTTGAAAATCGACGCCGTTCGTACTGCCGAAACCCGGTGCCGAGAAAAAGGCCCCCTGCGTGCGGCTGTCCAAATCGCTGCGTGCGACGCTGCCGGTTGCGGAGAGCGTCGGCAGCCACAACGCTCGGGCTTCGGACCCGCGAGCACGTCCGGCATCCCGCTGAGCTTGGGCTGCAGCAAACGTGGGATCGTGCGCTATGGCCGCGTGCCACGCATCCGCCAAGGTGATTCCGCCCGCCAAGACAGCCCCAGAGGCCAACAGGAGCATTGTCAGAGCTATGGATCTCATCAGGAGGAGTTGCACGGTGAAACGCCCTGGGTAGCTCAATCCGCGCTGGCTTTCAGGCCCATGCCACGCAGGATCCGCTCCATGAGGCACCAGCGCGTCAGACCGCTTTGCAGGAGATTCGCGCCGACGAACGCCGTGAACCACAACCAGTAGCTGCTCTGGTAGATCGGGCTGCCCGGCACGCCCAAGGCGAGCGACAGCAAAACAAAGGATCCTGCGATGACACGGGTGAGTTGCCAAGAAGTCATGATGAATGCTCCTGTAGAGAAGATTCAGGTACGGCGGATGGATGGACGTCGCGGTAGACCGCGTAATAGAGCAGCGGAATCACGACCAGGGTCAGTACCGTTGAGACTAGAATGCCGAAGATCAAGGAGATCGCGAGGCCGTTGAAGATGGGGTCGTCCAAAATGAATAACGCGCCCAGCATGGCCGCGAGTGCGGTGAGCACGATCGGCTGCGCGCGTGTCGCGGCGGAGCGAATGACCGCCTCGCGAAACTCCACGCCGGCCGCAAGTTGCAGATTGATGAAATCGACCAACAAGATCGAGTTGCGCACGATGATGCCTGCGAGAGCAATCATTCCGATCATGGATGTCGCGGTGAATTGCGCTCTCAGTAATGCGTGCCCCGGCATCACGCCAATGATCGTCAGCGGAATCGGTGCCATGATGATGAGCGGCATGACGTAGGAGCCGAACTGCGCGACGACCAGCAGATAGATCAGAATCAGACCGACGGCATACGCCGCGCCCATGTCGCGGAAGGTCTCGTACGTAATCTGCCACTCCCCGTCCCATTTGAGCGAGTAGCCGCGATAGGGATCGGAAGGCTGGCGGATGAAGTACTCGCTGATGCCGCCCCCGTCCGGTGCCACGATGCGGCCAATCGCTCCGCGCAGGCCAAACATGCCGTAGAGCGGGCTATCCACTCGGCCCGCCATATCACCGGTGACATAGACGAGCGGCAGCAGATCCTTGTGATAGCGCGGCTGCTCGACGGTGCTGTTATGCACCCCGACCAGCGAGCCGACCGGGATGAGCGCTCCGTTGGCGGCACGCACGCCCAGGCTCAGGGCAGCATCGAGGCTCCCGTGGGTACTATCGGCCAGTTGCAGACGGAGCGGCGCAGGATATTTGCTCGCATCCTCAAGGAACGTCGCGTCTTCACCGGCAATGCCCGCTCGCAGCGTCGTCACAATATCGGCATCGCTGACGCCGAGCCGCGCGGCCTTCGGACGATCCACCGCCAACACCTCCCGTGGCGCAGCGGTAATATACGAGGCATCCACGTCCACGACCCCGGGCTCACGAAGAAACGCGGTTCGCACGGCTTCCGCGACTTTCAATCGTCCGGCGTCATCCGGGCCGTAAACCTCCGCGACGATAGGCGCGAGGACCGGAGGCCCCGGCGGTACTTCGACGACCTTGACGACGGCACCGTGACTGCGCGCGATCGATGCCAGCGCCGGACGCAGTCGTTCCGCGATCGCGTGGCTCTGATCACGTCGTTCGTGCTTGTCCACGAGGTTCACCTGGATGTCGCCCAGTGCGCCGCCAGCGCGTAGGTAGTACTGCCGCACGAGGCCATTGAAGTTGATCGGCGCCGAAAGTCCTGCGTACACCTGGTAGTTCCGTACTTCAGGCACTTGAGACAGGTAGCGGCTCATGTCGGCCAGAGTCGACGCCGTGCGTTCGACGGGTGTGCCAGCGGGCATGTCGACGATCACCTGAAACTCCGACTTGTTGTCGAACGGCAGCATCTTCAACACGACCCACTGGATCGCGGGAAGCGCGACGGCCAGCAGGATCATCACTCCTATGCCTGCCCACAGTCGCCGGCGATTCAGCTGCCCTCGCACCGGGTCAAGAAACGGGGCAAACAGGCGCCGGAATCTGGGCTCGAGGCGCGCGGACCAACTCGAGTGAGCGCCTTTTGCGTCGGGCCGCAACCACAGCCGAGCCAGCCAGGGTGTCAGCACGAATGCGACGGCGAGCGAGATCAGCATGCCCATGGAGGCGTTGATCGGGATCGGGCCCATGTACGGGCCCATCAATCCACTGACGAAGGCCATCGGCAGGAGCGCGGCAATGACGGTTAATGTCGCAAGGATTGTTGGCCCACCGACCTCATCCACGGCCTCTGGAATAATCTCGGTCAGCGCACGCTCGGGCGTGAGCTGCAGATGCCGGTGGATGTTCTCCACAACGACGATGGCATCGTCGACGAGAATGCCGATCGAAAAGATCAGCGCGAAGAGACTCACGCGATTGAGCGTAAAACCCCAGGCCCACGAGGCGAACAGCGTTGCCGTAAGAGTTAAGGCCACGGCAATGCCGACAATGGCCGCTTCCCGGCGCCCCATCGCGAAGAACACTAATGCCACGACGCAGGCGGTCGCAAACACCAGCTTCTCGATGAGCTTGAGGGCCTTCTCATTGGCCGTCGCGCCATAATCGCGCGAGATCTCAACACCCACGCCGTCGGGGATCAGCGTGTTCTTAAGCTCCGCAATGCGGGCCCGGAGTCGTGCCGTGACATCAACCGCGTTTTCACCGGGTTTCTTCGTGATGCTCAGCGTCACCGCCGGGAACTCTGCCGCAGTCTTGCCCGAAGTGCCGTACCAGACGTAGTGCTCAGGGGGCGGCGCGCCGTCACTCACGCCTGCGACGTCACGCAGGAAGACGGGGCGCCCCGCGTGCACGCCGACGATGAGGTCGGCGACCGCATCGGCATTCTCCAATAACCCACCGCCATCGATGGCCACGGCTTCATCGCCGCGGACTATGCTGCCGGCCGGCAGCCCGGAGTTGGCGGATTGGAGGGTACGCCGCAGGTCGGGGATGGTGATGCCGACGGCACGCAGGGCCTGTGGATCCAGGACGATGTTGATGGCACGCTTCGGTCCACCGATCGTCACCACTTCCCGTGTCCCGGCGACGCGCTTGAGATCCGCCTCCATGGCATGGGCGATACGCTCAAGTTCAAACGCACCACTGCCGGGCCGCTGGTCATAAAGAGTGGCCGTCAGGATCGGGACGTCATCAATGCCCTTGGGCTTAACAATCGGTTCACCGACACCGAGCCCAGCGGGGAGCCAGTCGCGATTGGAATTGAGCGTGTCATAGAGCCGAACGAGTGCCTCGATCCTCGGGACACCGACTTTGAACTGCACCGTGATGACGGCCATCCCAGGCCTGGATACCGACATCACGTGTTCGAGGCCGGCCATCTGGCCAAGCACCTGTTCGGCAGGCCCCGCAACCGATTGTTCGACCTGCCGCGCCGAGGCGCCTGGGAAGGGGATCAGCACGTTGGCCATGGTCACGTTGATCTGCGGCTCTTCCTCCCGCGGGGTCACCAGCGCCGCGAACAGCCCCATCAACAACGCCACCAGCGCCAGAAGCGGCGTGATGCGCGCGGATTGGAAGTACTTTGCGATGCGGCCGGCGACACCCATGAGATTGCCTATCGCCTCCCGGCGGCCACGGGGTCGAGCGCCACTTGCTCGCCGCTTTGCAGCCCCGAGAGAACGATCACCGAATTCCCGATCACCGGGCCGAGACGAACCTGACGCAGGTGCGCCGCACCGTTGCCGTCTACAACATAAACGCCAATCACTTCGCTCCGACGCAGGATGGCGCTCAGCGGGATGCGCAGTTGCGACGAAGCCTCGCGTAGCGGCAGTAACAGACTGGCAAATTGGCCCGGCTCAAGCCCGGTCCCAGCCGGTAACTCGGCCCGGACTTCAACGCTGTGTGTCAACGGATCGATCGCTGGAATAACGCGCCACGTCGCGATTACGATGGGCGCGGATGTACCAACCACAAGTTCGGCGGCTTGGCCGGACTGGACGCGGGCCGCCAGGGACTCCGGCACCTGCGCAATCACGCGCAGAACCGCCGGGTCGTAGAGGTCGAGCAGCGGCTTGCCTGGAGTCGCAAGATCTCCGGCGCTAACCCAAAGATCAGTCACATGGCCCGAATATGGCGCCGTCACCGTGTGCCAAGCCGCCCGGGTGCGCGCGGCCTTAGCCTGGGCACCGGTCGCTTGCGCGTCGGCCTCCGCCGAACGCAAAGCCGCCTCCGCGCGCTGCATGGCCGCGACGCTGATGTAATCCTGCGCCCGAAGCCGCTGCGCGCGCTCATAGTCCGCACGGGCACTGACAAGCCGCGCCGCGGCGCCGCTCGCCGCCGCGTCACTAGCTACAGCCGTATCCCCAGAATCACCGGCTTCGATTTGGATCAAGGGCTGGCCGGCCTTGACGTCATCCCCATTCCGTACCAGCACCTGCGTGACACGGCCCGAGGCCTGGGAGCCGAGCGTGCCCTGGCGCACGGCTTCAATTATGCCGGTCGCGGTAAAGGAGGCGCCCTCCGTCTGCGCACTGACCCCGTAAGTCGCAAGGTTAGCGGCCACCGCCGGCAGATTGACCAAGATTCCCGCAATGCAGAGCACTACCGCCGATTTCATTGCATCCTCTCCATTCTTAAATTACTCTATCGCTACATGGCGATTGATGCAAGTGGTAATCAAAGGTAAACTGTGATTGCAGCGCGCTTTAGGGGATGCACACTTTTGAAGGCACTGGATGATCGGGCTCTTGGCCACGTCGCCGAATATTTCCGGGCGCTCTCGGAGCCGTTGCGGCTCAAGATTCTGAACGCGTTGCGCGACAAAGCGCGCAACGTCGGTGAGCTCACGGAACTACTGGATTGCAGCCAGGCGAATGTGTCCAAACACCTAGCGACGCTGATGCGGCACGGATTCGTGGAACGCTCAGCGCAAGGCACTAACGCTTTCTACCGGATTGCGGATCCGTACGTGTATCAGCTGTGTGACTTGGTCTGCGGCCAAATGGCGCAGCGTTTTGCCAGCCAAGCCCAGATGCTCCGTCCGGCCGCGCTAGCGCCCCGATCGAAGCGCTGACCGCGTGTCTGGCACCACCAACTTGGGGCCTGACCACCCAGAGCAACTCGCGTGCTGCCAGCCGAAACGCTGATCGAGGAACTCCGCGCCCGGTATCCGAGCTTCGCCGGGCTGATGGCGCTCCATCTGGAACGAGATGTCCGGGTCCTCAGCATCGTAGCTGGGACCCGGATTTTCGAGGAGGGGACAGCCTGCGCGGGCTTTCCGCTCGTGCTCGAGGGGGAAATCCGGGTTGCGCGCGCCTCGACCGACGCTTCGCCGGCTACCTGCTGGGGCACGGGCGTTACCTTCACGCCACCCATCAGGCGGTCGCGGACGAACTCGGCACCGTGCGCGAGATAATCACGCGATGCGCCCTAACGTCGGAACCATCGATCGTTCCCTACGCATCATCGCGGGATTCGCGCTGATCGCGCTCCGCAAACTCGGCTGGCGGGCCTGCATCGGTATCGTCCCGCTCCGACTTATCGACGCAGGTCAATTCCTATTCACATCGAGCGAAACCTTATGGGGATTTGCGGCTGAAGAATCGGATCGATAGGTTTCGCCACCTCTCAGTTTTACATTGCGTCGATCGGTACGCATCAGTAGGGGAATTGTTATGACATCACGCAACGTACCTGGACTCCCATCGCTGATGAAGTGGAGTACATGGCAGGCCGTTCTCTGCACAGCGGTCCTTTCATCGCTCGCAGGGATCAACAGTGCAACCGCAGCTGAAGCCATGACGCCCACATCGCAGGTGCAGTTTGGCGGACAATGCACAGAAGGGTTAGCGGAAGGCCGTCACGTGATGACCAACTGTACGACCACCTGGACCGACAAGGACGGCAAGATGACCGTGGATCAAACGAAAGTACACAAAGTTCCGGAGCTCAAAGCTGGGCAGTGGATCCAGGTGCCGCGTTACGAGTGGAAGGACCTCGGCAGCTCCCACGTCGTGCCCTGAGAACGGCAACGCCCATGCCGCCGCGCAACGGTTCCGCAATTGCAAGGTTAACTCCGAAGATCGCGGGGCCGCTGGTGGCGCCGATACTCAAGCCGCTTAGCCACACGTCGTCGAGATACTTGTACGGCTGACCGGACGCGGTAAGAGCACTTGGACATCGCGCTCGCATCCATTGGCGATACCATGATCACCAACCGCTATCGGCCAAAACTTCATATAGGGTTCAAGCACTCATGATTCGCAAGTCAACCAAAAGCACCTATCTACTCATGTCGCTGGCGGTAATGACAGTCGCGTGTTTGCCGACAAGCGCGCCGGCGCAGGGGATTCAGCTCATAACCGTCGCCGGGCAAAAGGAAATGCTCACCGAGCCCGGCACAGATGCCGTGGGCGCTCCAAATGCGGACGTGACCATAGTCGAATATTTTGACTACAACTGCCCATATTGCAAGAAGCTCGCCCCTGCTTTGCATTCCTTGCTTGCCGAAGATCATAAGATCGCCATCGTGTACAAGGACTGGCCGATCTTGGGTGACGTCTCTGTGTATGCGGCAAGATCAGCGCTGGCTGCACGATGGCAAGGCAAGTACCTTCCCGCTCACGACGCATTGATGAACGGGTCACGCTTGGTGCAGAACGATCAGGTGGACGCAACCTTGAAGCGCGCGGGCATTAACGTAGATACCCTTAAGAAGGACCAAATAAGTCATGCCAAGGATATTGATGCGCTACTTTCGCGCAACGATGCGGAAGCACATGCACTGAGCCTTCGAGGTACACCGGGCGTTGTAATCGGCCGACAACTCCTGCCGGGCATCGTTGATTTGAACGGCTTGAAGCAATTGGTGGCAAATTCCCGGCACGAACAATGAGGGCTTGACAATGAGGACACCAAGTCAGAAGCGCCGTTAGTACCGGAACCATCTCCGAACTCATGCTACGGACGCCGTGTGTCGCTACTACCTTTGACCATTTGACCCCTTAAAGGATTCAGTCTGCCCCATAAGTCAGCTACTTACGGGGCTTTATCTTGGCCAAACCAAATTTTAGAGGGAACATTTATGGCACTCGCTTTGGTCAAGCTGACTCAACGTTATTCAAAGATTAAGGACACCGGTGAGGGCTCCTTCATCAATGTCAGGGGGCGATCGTTATGTGATCCACCACTTTCTGTACGCCCGGCGTTCCCCAGGCAGAACTCGCCACCAACTCGCGTTCCGACAAACTGTGAACTGTGCCCGTCAATGTCACATCGGAGCCGCACACCTCAACCGAGATATGCCGCGCATCGTCCTGAGCACGCCGCTTCAACGCCGCTTCGATGTCGGCCTTGATCGCGCCCGATGATGCTCGGGGTTTGATCGCAAGATTGTTGTTAATGCCTTCGACACCTATTAAGTGGCGAAGTGCGTTAGTCGCAATCCGCCGTTGATAGTCCCACTCCACCTCACCCGACAGCGTGACCGAGCCGCCCTCGACCATGATCTTGACACTGTTCATGGGTAAATTCGTCGTCCACCTCAAAACGTCTTGCACTGAGTTCGCGATTTCCGCATCCGTTCGCCTGGCCGATCCACCGAGCGTGACATCCATCTCCACTGCCAGCGCTCGGACGCCCGATACGCGTTGGGCAGCGCTCTCCGCATGCCACTTTTCTGCGTAACTATCCACGTGACCGGCCAAGGTTACGATGCCATCTTTGACCTCGACGCCAATCTGGGTAGCGTTTACAGAGGGCTCCCAGCTCAGTTCTGCGATAACATCGTCTTTCAGTTGTGCATCAGTCTTCATGGTCATCTCACCCTCTCGTTGAGCAGCGGAGCATACCAGAAATGCACAAATCCATCGGTACGGTAACACACTTAGAGCACGCGTCCGTTATCTATTGCAATAATTCCTGTCCAACATTTCAGCAATTTCTGTTCACTCCAGCCGTGCTCGCAATCGCCGGAAGACTCGGCCACGCCGCAGTCCAACGTTGACTGAGGAGCTCGGTGGGCAGAAGCGCATGCCGTGCGGATGTGGGACATCAATTGTTGACAAGAATTGGATGTGGACAGACATTGCTGAGATAAGCGACGTCAAAACGCCACTAATGTTGCAATGCCAATGCACGAGGCAGCAACTATTGACGCCCGTTCATTCAATTGCTTGCAGAACAATCGCAGATTGCCGCGGAAAGGTTGGCGCCGCAGGCGCGCCGCGGAAATTACTGAAATCGACCGGCAGTCTTGCGCCAACATAGGGGTCCCATTGATTTTGGTGCAACAAGATACGGTAAAGGCAAGGCGTTGTTCCCGTGACCTACGTGGGAGCATCACACAAGTGGCTGCCTTGTAAGCGGCTTCTGCTCTGTGAAAAGCATAGAACTTTCCTGAGAACATAGAGCCGAAGACAAGCTGCGGGACTCAAAAGATCTGCAACGATTCTGCGGGCAAGCAAGGTGTGGCCGCATGAACATAAATCCCCCTCTCGATCAAATTGTTAACGCATCAAGCTCTATAATGCTCGGTGTTTCTTACCGTTACTTTCGACATCAAAATCAAGCCTACCCCACGGCGCAGCGGATAGGCGTGAGGCGCAACACCGGTGAAGATTCCTGAGATTCTGCAGATCGAGACGACCCATTCACCCGGCTCTCTGGCGAGCGTGCTCAACGTGCTCGCGGAGACGGGGCTCGTGCTCGAGCACGTGAGCAGCGTGCGGCGCGACCAGGACCGCACACTCTGGGAGATCACGGTTGAGATCGATACGGAGGCACATGCCGGGCTCATTGAGCGGCTGAACGCGCTTCCTTCGGCGCGCTTCATCGGCTGGTCTGATCGCGTCTTCGATCGTCACCGCGGTGGTAAGATCGAGATGCGCTCTCGTGTGGCGATCTCCACGCAACAAATTCTGCGCGACATCTATACTCCAGGTGTGGCACGTGTGTGTCTGGCGATTCACGCAGCCCCGGAGAAGGTGTTCGAGTTTACCTATCTCGGCCGGGCGGTGGCGATCGTGACTGACGGGTCAGCCATTCTGGGACTCGGAAATATCGGCCCGCGAGCGGGGCTACCCGTCATCGAGGGGAAGTCGGCCCTGTTTGCCGCCCTCGTCGGAATCAGCGGCATTCCGATTCTGATCGAGAGTGGTGCGGTCGATCACTTCGTCGATGTCGTCTGCTCGATCGCCCCGTCCTTTGGGGCGATCCTGCTCGAGGACATCAGCGCGCCGCGCTGCTTTGAGATCGAGCAGAAGCTGCGCGCACGGTTGTCGATGCCGGTGTTGCACGACGATCAACACGCGACGGCCGTCGTCGTGCTTGCGGCGTTGTTGAACGCGACCCGGCAGATCGGTGCGAGGCTCGATGCGCTCACGGTCGGGGTCATCGGGCTCGGCGCGGCGGGTCTGGGCATCGCGCGCCTGCTCCATGCGCACGGGGTGAAGCAGCTGCTAGGCACGGACGTGCGCGCGGAGGCCATGGGGCGCTTGGCGCAGCTGCACGGTCATCGCGACAGCCTCGAGGGGATTCTTGCGCGGGCAGATGCGCTCATCTGCACTACCGGCGTGAAGGGCCTAATTGCGCCCGAGCGGATCCGACCCGGCCAGATCATCTTTGCGCTGTCGAATCCCGACCCCGAGATCGATCCCGTCGCCGCGCTGGCCGCCGGCGCTGCCATCGCCGCCGACGGCAAGAGTATCAACAATGTGCTGTGTTTCCCGGGGCTCTTCGATGCGGCGCTGCGCGCGCGAGCGCGCGGATTCACTGATGCGATGCTGGTCGCAGCGGCAACTGCGCTCGCCGCCGCCGCGCCCGCCGAGCAGCTCTTACCCGACTCGCTGGAGCCCTCAATTCATGAGCGCGTCTCGCAGGCCGTCCAGGCGGTGGTCGTCCGCACGGGTCACGCGCCGGCCAGGGGCGGCAGCACCTCGGAGTGCCCAGCGCAATGACCCAAGATCAAATTGCCCAACTCGACAGGGCTTCAGCGCGCGCAGTTGAAGTGCCACGAAGCGTGTCAATCTCAAACTACCACTTCATTTCCTCCCACCAACTAGGCACGATCCGCTCTCGCCGGTCCTGCTCACGCCTCACGCGTGTTGAACTCCGGGGTTTCTGAAGTGGGAGGGAAGCCCATGATCGTTGTCCTCAGGCACTCGGGGTCGACGGGTTATCCAGCACGCGCTCGAGCGTGACCACCAGTTGATGGGGTCGAAAGGCTTGACCATCCAGCCGGTGGCGCCCGCCTGCTTTGCTTGCATCTTGCGTTCAGGGCTCGATTCGGTCGTCAACTGCAGCAAAGGTGTCAAACGATAGTTCGGCAACGTTCGCAGCAGCGCGATGAGCGCAATGCCCATGAAGCAAGCCGCGCTGACTCGACTCTAGACGCCAAACACCAAAATGCACCGATATCGCTCTACCGGTGCGCTCACGACGTTCCTACAACACCTGCAACTACGCGCAGACCGATCCGATCAGCGCGGCGATCAGGCGTCGGGATGACGCTCAACGTGCATCATCGGCAGGCGGCGTTGTCTTGCCGATCTCTTCGACGTGTTGCTGCAGTCGAATCCGGTCCAGCGTCCGAATGGGCAGACTCGCAAACAGTTTGATCCGCGCTTCCAGAATACTGAGTATCTGAAGAAAAGCGCACCGCTTTTGCGCATCGGTGCCTTCGACCACCGCCGGGTCCGCCACGCCCCAGTACGCCGTCACCGGGTGCCCGGGCCAGTACGGACAGACCTCGCCGCCCGCGTTGTCACAGACCGTGAAAACGAAGTCGAGATGCGGTGCGCCGGGCTGAGCAAATTCATCCCAGCTCTTGCTGCGCAGCCCCTCGGTGGGCAATCCCTCGGATCGGAGCAACTCGAGCGCCAGCGGGTGGACCTCACTTTTGGGGTGACTGCCGGCACTAAAACCCTTGAACTTGCCCTGACCCCAACGATTCATAAGGGCTGCCGCCAGGATACTGCGCGCCGAGTTGCCGGTGCAGAGAAAGAGTACGTTGTACATCTTGTCCGCCACGAAGAATCTCCCTTGCTTAGAGTAACCGACCCGGGATCAGGAGCAACTGCCCATGCAGCCTGGTCGGTGCGCGTCGGAAAATGGTCCAGTGGTTGAATCCACCGCGTCCGCCAGGAATCTTTTGCGATAGAAGCTCAAACCGATGCTCGGGTGGCGCCACAGGTGAGTTTCCACCAAATACGGGGCAAGTCCGGAATTCCACGTTAACCATCCTCCTCAAGGGACCGCGTCGCCTCGAGGAAATGGCTCTCCTTGAGCGACTCGAGATGATGCAGATCAAGACTGTCGAACCGCTCGCGGATCTGGAACAAGAAAATGCCGAGGACAAGCACTGCGACCAGGACATCCAGCGCAACCCCGAACTCGACGATCATCGGCATGCCGTAGGCGACGCTCATGGCCCCGAAGAAAACGCCGTTCTCCATCGAGAGAAAGCCGACACCTGCGACATCGCTTTGCGCCGCGTAATCATCGTAACGAATGACTGCAGTATCACGGCGACCAGGACGCCCACGAGCATCGTGCCCGAGATGTTAAGCAGCGGCTCGGTGTCCCAGTAGACCCCTAGGCGGCGAATGAGCCGGTGCAGAATCCAGGGGAGGAGCACCACCTTGAGCGCGAGGGTGAGCGCCGCACACAGGTTCAGCAGTTGCAGAGGTCGAAGGCGGGTGCTGTCGATCGCTCAGGCTCCCAGCAGCAGGTGCACCAGCGGACCCAGCATTGTTGAGATCAAGAAGCTCATGATCGAAAGACCCTCATGAGTGCATCGCGTTCACACCGGCCAGCATGGCGCCGCCGCTGAGGAGCCCGAGTAATCCCTGCAGCAGGTCCGTCGGGGTCGGCGGGCAGCCGCGAATCACGAGGTCCACTGGAATCACTTTCGAGACCGCGCCCACGCACGCATAGCTGTCTGCAAACACACCACACCCGGCCCCGCAGTCTCCGACCGCAACCACCCACTTGGGCGCCGGCGTTGCGGCATAGGTGCGCTCGAGGGCCTCGCGCATGTTGAGCGTGACAGGGCCCGTCACGAGCAACAGGTCGGCATGGCGCGGCGAGGCTACGAAGCGAATACCAAAGCGTTCGATATCATAAAACGCGTTACCGAGCGCATGGATCTCAAGCTCGCAGCCATTGCACGAGCCAGCATCGACTTCGCGGATCGCGAGACTGCGCCCGAGGCTTCGCGCGATGGCGCCTCGAAGCTCCGCGCCCGCGGCCTCGAGGGTCGCTGTCCGTTCGCCCACGGGCTCCGTGCAAGGTGCTGTAATGAGGTTTTTGAACAGACGCCTGCGCATGATGGGTTACCGAGCGTGAGCGCAACTAAAGATCATGCCCAGAATAGGAGCAATTGAACGACTTGTTGCACAACGGAAAGTCCGCAACGATGTTGCCCTCGATGGCAGCCTCCAGCAGCGGCCACAGAAACCATGAGGGATCGCGTAGGTGGCAACGCTCGATGCGCCCTCCCGGGCCGATGCGCGCGTACGCCAGTATGTCTCCCCGAAACCCCTCGACGAGGGCCGAGCCTTCGACGGCCGCCGCGGGCGTCGTGATGACCGACAGACGCACGGGGCCCGGCGGAAGCGATGTGAGCGCCGCCTCGAGCCAACCGACGCTGTGCTGGATCTCCCGGATCCGCACCCAGACGCGCGCATCGACATCGCCTTCGGGCCGCACGACGATCTGGATGGGCGCCACGTCGTACGGAGCGTATGGCAGGCAGACTCGGGCATCGAATGAACGCCCGGATGCCCGGCCGACATAGCCGGGTGCTGCGAATTCCGCGGCGAGCGCTGCGGCCACCACCCCGGTGCCGACCGTGCGATCCTGAAGGGAAGCCGTGTTGTCGTAGAGCTCGATCAGTTCCGGGAATTGCCGCCGAAGTTGTTGGGTGACAGAGAGTATCGCGTCCTGGCCGGCCGGCTCGAGATCCGCGGCGACTCCACCCGGGACAATACGGTCCATCATCAGACGATGGCCGAAGGCGACGGTACACGCGCGCAACACCTCTTCGCGCAGGATCGCGCACTCCGCGTGCATCATCGAGAACGCAGCGTCGTTGCAGATCGCACCGATATCGCCCAGGTGATTCGCGATCCGCTCGAGCTCCGCCATCACTGCACGCATCCATACCGCGCGCGGTGGCGGGTGGAACTCGAGCGCCGCCTCCACGGCGAGAGCGAAGACGAACGAATGCGCCACCGTACTGTCCCCGGACACGCGCGCCGCAATTCGCCCGGCTTCGTCGATCGACTTGCCGCACAGCAGCTTCTCGATGCCTTTGTGCGTATAACCGAGGCGTTCTTCGAGCCGGACAACCGTCTCGCCGCTCGCCGTGAACCGGAAATGACCGGGCTCGATGATCCCCGCATGCACCGGACCGACCGGGATCTGATGCAGACTCGGGCCTTCAGCGTCGAGGAATCGGTAGGGCGGCAACGGCGCGTGAGGCCGCGGCTGGTCGGCCAATGGCAGACGGACTGGCCAGCGTCCGTGATCAAGCCACGGCCGCGGATCGGGCAGCGCCACAAATTCGATCCCAAATAAATCGCGGATCGTCCGCTCGAGGCGGGATGCGGGCGCGTGGAAGACCGCGAGCGAGGGCACTTTGCCGTCGTGAACGTCGATGGTAGCGCTGAGGATCTGCCGCGTGGAGGGCTCGTAAAGCGCGCAGTGGACCGCCGCTCCATCGCCCCACAGTCCGAGCAGATCGAGTTTGCCTTCGCGAAGGGCCTCCCCGATACGCCGCCAAATGTCGGAGTCCCCCACCACGCGAGGCCAGCCGCGATGCGCGGCGGTGCTTGTGAGGTTTTCAAACAACGCTTTGAACATCGAAGCTACTACCCGAGGAGGCTTGCCACGTGACGGAACCACGCGACGACGGCGCCCGGCAGATAGACGCCCGCGATCGCAACCAGAGTCAAGTGCAACGCCATCGGCGCAAGACGGTACGCGGCGAGCGAATGGTGCTTGTCGGTCGCTCCGAATGCCAGGCCGTGAAGTCGCACCATGAGTGCGCTGAAGGCAATCATGAGGCCGACCACCAGCAGAATCGCGAGCCACGGCGCGCGTGCAAAGGTCGACGTCACGAGCAGAAACTCACTGGTGAAGACACCAAATGGTGGAAGTCCCGCGATCGCGCCGACGCTGGCTACCAGCAACCACCCGAGCAGCGGCTGAGAGTGTGTGAGGCCGCGGATATCCGCGATCTTCTGAGTACCCTCGAGCTGGCAAATGTACCCGACGCCGAAAAAAATGCCGGACTTCGTCAAGCTGTGCATTACCATCTGCAACAGCCCCGCAAAATTCGCGAGCGGTCCGCCCAGTCCGAACGCGAGCGTAATGATTCCCATGTGCTCGATCGAGGAATACGCGAACATTCGCTTGATGTCGCGCCGGCGGTAGATCATGAGGCCGGCGAATACGAGCGAAACGAGCCCCATCGTGACCATCATCGGGCCAGGGGAGATGACGGCAGAATTGCCGGCCATGATCATCTTGAAGCGCAGCAGCGCGAAGAGCGCCACATTGAGCAGCAAACCCGACAGCACGGCGGAGATCGGCGTGGGACCCTCCGCGTGCGCGTCCGGAAGCCATGCATGCACCGGAACCAGGCCCACTTTGGTGCCGTAGCCGAGCAGCAGAAATACGAACGACAGGTTGAGAAGGGCGGGATCGAAACCTGCGGAGCTGGCCGCCAGATGATCCCAGGCCATTGCCTTGATGCCCTGGCCGAGGCGTTCCTCGGCCGCGAGGTAGACGAGGATCGTGCCAAAGAGCGCGAGGGCGATGCCCACCGAGCCCAGAATGAAGTACTTCCAGGCGGCTTCCAGCGCGGCGCTGGTGCGGTAGATGCCCACCATCACCACAGTTGTGAGCGTGGCCAGCTCGATGGCCACCCACATAAGTCCGATGTTGTTCGACACCAGCGCGAGATTCATCGCAAACATCAGCAGCTGGTACATGGCGTGATAGAAGCGCAAATCCCGTAATCTGAGCCGGCGAGTCTGCAACTCATGTGCGATGTACCCAGCGCTGAAGACGCTGGTCGTGAAGCCCACAAGTGCGCCGACGATGAGAAAGACCGTGTTAACGTCATCGACGAGCAGATAGAGCGATGGCTCCGGCCGGTGCGAGTAAAGTGAGCCGGCGCTCACAAGCGTGAGCGCGCACAGGGTCACATTGAGGGGCGCCGCGATTCGGTAGTTGCGGATCGCCGCCAGGATCAGAGCCCCGAGAGAGGGGATGCCGAGGAGTCCAGCCAGGGCCGCCGTTCCGACCGACACGCTCACGTCTATTCGCCTCGCGACATATCGAGCGCCTGCAGATCGACCGTGTCGAATCGCTCGCGGATGCGGAACAAGAAAATGCCGACGACGAAGAATGCGATGAGGACGGAGAACCCCACGCTGATCTCGACCACGAGCGGCATTCCGCGGGCGCCGGTTGCAGCGAGCACTAGACCGTTCTCGAGCGACATGAATCCAATCACCTGACTCACGGCATTGCGGCGCGTGACCATCATCAGGAATCCGAGCAGTACGACCGACAGTGCGAACGCCAGATCCTCCCGCACGAACGTACCTGCCGATTGGGTCACCGGCAACATGACTACGATCGATAGCCCCACCAACGCGATGCCGAATAGCATCGTCGGCCCGATGCTCACCACGTTCTCGATCGCGCGATGAATCCCGAGACGCACGACGATTCGATGCAAGGCGACCGGAATTATCACGCCTTTGAACAGCAGGGCGATCAGCGCAGTGATGAACAGATGCGGCGCGCGCTGCATGTAGGCCTGCCAGCCGACGGAGCACGCCAGCACGCAAGCGTGAATCGCAAAGAAATTGAGCAGCGCGAACATCCGGTCCTGATAGAGCAGCAGGAAGCTCACGAGGACCATGGAGCCCGCGAGGAGATGAGCAATATCGCTATCGAGCGGGCTCACCGCTGTACCCTCGAGACGAACAACAGGATCGTTCCGAGCAGACCGAGCATGAGCGCCACCCCCAGAAACTCGGGCACCCGAAACACCCGCATCTTGGCGACGGCCGTCTCGAACAGAACCAGGAGGAACGCGAACACCGCCAGCTTGGCCGCGTAGGCACCGAGTCCGACGGCATAGGCAAGGGCTCCAGCGCCCGACGCGGCCGTTCCCCAGGGAACAAACACACACGCGATCAGCGACAGGTATAGCAGCAGCTTCAGTGACGCGGCCGCCTCGATCACGGCTAGATGCCGGCCGGAATATTCGAGAATCATTGCCTCGTGCACCATCGTCAGCTCGAGGTGAGTGGCGGGGTTGTCGACCGGGATTCGCGCATTTTCTCCGATCGCCACGATGACGAGGGCAATCAACGCGAGTGCGACCGAGATGCTAAGGCCGGCGTTCGGTCCCAGCATGAAAGTGGAGATCGACGAGAGCTGGGTCGAGCCCGCAAAGAGCGAGAGTGTGAAAACGGCCATCAGCATCGCGGGCTCCGCGAGCGACGCGAACATCATTTCACGGCTCGAGCCGATACCGCCAAAGCTCGTGCCCACATCGAGCCCGGCGAGCGCGAGCAGAAAGCGTGCGGTACCGAGGAGCGCGACGATTACGATCAGGTCGGCGGCCCCGCTCAGCGTGAGGCCGGTGGCGAATGTGGGTACCAACGTCGCGGCGACCCATGTCGTGGCAAAGATGGCGTAGGGCGCAGCGCGAAACAGCCACGACGCATTCTCGGCAACTACCGCCTCCTTGCGGATCAGTTTCAGGAGGTCACGGTACGGCTGAACCACTGACGGACCCCGCCGGCGCAGGAGCCGTGCTCTGATCTTGCGCGTCACTCCGGACAGGAGCGGCGCGAGCCCGAGCACCAGGGCGACTTGCGACAGCTGCGTGAGCCAGCCCTGAATCATCGCAAGGTCCCGACAATGATTAGCAGCAATACCAATGCGGAAAATACCAGGGTGAGGTAGTTGCGGATGGTCAGGAATTGCAACTTGTTGAGCCGATCGGCCGTCGCCTCGAAGACATAGATTACGGGCAGGTAGAGCACTTCCCAGACCGTATCGTGAAGATCGAGGCGCAGCTTGGCCACGGCGGTATCCCCGGGCTTCGGCATCGTAACGTGTTCGCGTGCGCGAAATACCACGCTTCCGAACACTCGCCGAATGGGCTGCGTAAAACTGCCGGCGGTGTACTGCGTCGTGGGGCTCGCGTCTGGGAATCCGCAGTCCCACGCCGGGGAGCGCCGCAAGGCATGCGAGGCAAACCGGCGTACGATAAAGGCGGTCGCGGCGGTGGCGATCAGGATCATGACAATTAGGAGCAGACCGTCGTAGGCACTGCGTCCAGAGTTGATTGGAATGATTCGAAACCAGGGCAGCGCCGACTGCGGCGTAAGCCGCGCCCCGACGGCCATCTGTGTGACGGGGCTGATGCTATCGATGACGAAGCCCGGCAATACCCCGGCGAGCAGGCACAACGCCGCGAATATCAGCATGGCGCTTCGCGACCAGCGATCCGTCTCGCGTGCAGTCATTGCAACGCCGGAACGTGGGCGGCCAAGGAACGTAATTCCGAACGCTTTGACGAAGCACGCTGCTGCAAGCGCCGCTGAACAGGCGAGTGTGGCGCCGATCGCGGGAACCAGAAGCCTCGGGACCCACTGTGGCAGTTGCGGGCTCAGGAGAATGGCCTGAAACGTGAGCCACTCGGACACGAAGCCGTTGAATGGCGGGAGTGCAGAAATGGCGATGCATCCGGCGAGGAACGCGACCGCTGTCACGGGCATCCGGTGGATCAGGCCGCCCAGATGTTCCATGTCCCGTTCCCCCGTCGCGTTGAGAATGGCGCCAGAACCGAGGAACAGCAAACTCTTGAACAGTGAATGGTTGAACACGTGGAAGATCGCCGCCACGAGAGCCAGCGCAGCCGCCGAGCCCAGGCCGTTTGCTTTGAACGCGAGCGACAGACCCAGACCGATAAAGATGATTCCGATGTTTTCGACCGTATGGTACGCCAGCAGTCGCTTCAAGTCGTGTTCCATCAATGCGTAAAGAACACCGAGCAGAGCCGTGATACCGGCCACGAGTAGCACCGGAATGCTCCACCACCATAACGGCGGACCGGACAAGTCGAAGACGAGCCGCACGAATCCGTACACGGCAACCTTCGTCATGACCCCGCTCATCAATGCCGAGACGTGGCTCGGCGCCGCAGGGTGCGCGAGCGGCAGCCACGCGTGCAGCGGAACCAGACCGGCTTTGGACCCCGCACCGACCAGCGCGAGGATCAGAACGATCGAGCCGACGCCGGAGGAAGCAGTCCGTCGGATCTGATCGAACGCGTAACCGCCCTCGGGACCGGCGAGAAGGCCGAATGCGAGCAGCAATGCCAGCGCTCCCCCGGTCGCCATGATGAGGTACACGAGCGCTGCGCGCCGGTTCCCCGCGGAATCGTCTTCGCTGATCACGAGCGCCCAGGACGCGAGCGACATAAATTCCCAGCCGACCAGAAATGAAAACGCATCTTGCGCCAGCAGCACCAAATTCATGCCGGCGATGAACGCCGGGTAGAACGGCACGACCCGCTGCGGCTCGCGGGCATGAGAACCATAGCCGATCGCGTACCCGCTCACGATCGCGGCCGCCACGTTGATGATGACGGCGAACGCGGCGCTCAGCGGATCGAACCCCAAGAGGGTTCGACCGAGTGGCAATCCGACGGGAATCTCGATGGACTCGATCCTCGGACCTGGCGCGAGCAGGGCGATGAGCGCAACGGCTGCGAGCCCCGAACAGATCAGCATGCAGGCCGCGTAGGTGAGCCGGCTTCCAAGCGGGCGGCGCGCCGCGAAAATTCCGAGCGGCGCAAGCGCGAGTAATAGTCCAACACCGCTCGCCGCCAGTTGACTCAAGCAGCAAGGGCTCGCAAGCGACATCACCGATCCGGCACCGAATGGCTCAATCCGCTCTCTCGCAGCGCGCCTTCGGGGGCCGCCTGGCGATCCGTCGACCGCGATCCGGGCTAGCGTGAAGAACCCGCCGACGGACCGGGATGCGAGTTCATTGCGCGAACATTCCACTCGGATTATTCTTTCATTATCCTACGATGTAACTCGCATGTAAATGAAGAACTCCAAGGTCGTTCAAGTCGAAGAGCGCACGGCTCGTCTGACGATCCTGATCGATCCGCGCAAGAAAGCGGTGTTCGAGCGACTGTGTGCCCAGGAGGACCTCACCCCCTCACAGGTCGTGCGGCGCATGATTCGTGCGCACATCGAGACGCACCTCGGGCGCCCCTGGACGCCCGGTGAAGGGGGCCCCGTGACCGGCGGGGGCCCGATGGGGCGTGGCGTGACCAAGCGCCGGACCTCTCGTACCTGAGCGCCGCCGCACGTCGCACACGCGCGCCGGCCACGCTCTTTGCCCCGTCAATGCACCGTCTCGTGTCTTCCCGAGAAAATGCTCACGAACGCCGACCTCGAGAAGTGGGTCGACACCATGACTCGATTCGCGGTCGCACGGCTATTGAGCGCGCGCACTTCTAAACCGCTGCATGCAGCGCGGATGATCAATGGACGAGCAAGCAGTGCATCGGGCGCAGGTGTGATAATCCCGATCTCACATTCAAGGAGTGCTCCTTGCGCGAATTGAAGATGCGACAGCAAATCAGCGACTGGATCAATGAGAGACTTCAAGCCGTCCCCGAGTGCGCGGACGCGACGGTCAGCGTTCAGTATGAGCTGCGAGAGCCGGCACCCGACGGCTGCAACTGGTCTGAGGATCTCGTGTTGAACTATGGAACCAGCAAGAGCGAGGCCGTGCTACAGCACTTGCGGCCACTGCATCGAGAGGCACGCCGACGCTTCAACGTCGGCGGGCCGTAAGGAGGTCTCCACGCTCAAGCTGATTGTACAGGACTGTAAACGGGCGATGAACATTGAACGGGAATTCGCGACTAGCTGCTCATCAATACCACGAACAGATGGTATCCCCGACATTCCATCGATGGCTGGCAGACGCGGTTCTGCGTCACGCCACACGTGTTCTGCGTATCGCTTGGTCGGAACTCGGCGACACCCGTAACTCCCGGTGTGCGCTCAGATCTATATTGCGTTCGAGTCGGTGTGATGGCTCAAGCACCGGCCGCTTCCAATACCCACGTACGTCCTACGTACGTCCAGGCCGGGCCGGCCCGGGCATCGGGATCGAATGGTGCGAATTCGCACCCTTGTACGTGCGCGAGCTGTTTGTA
>ODAK010001253.1_pt1 | contig 28299 bp, 16 predicted proteins | sample 1539591 | NCBI WGS metagenome assembly ODAK01 (sample SAMEA3539303, study PRJEB22396) | soil metagenome | biome: tundra; feature: field; material: soil | place: USA | collected 2010-05 | depth 0.15 m
TTCGGCCGCATCCACCGCATCGGCCAGACCGAGGTATGCCACCTCTGGAACCTGGTCGCCGACGAAACCCGCGAGGGCGACGTTTACCGCACCTTGCTTGAGAAGCTAGAGCAGGCCCGCCAGACTCTTGGCGGCCAGGTCTTCGACGTACTCGGTAAACTCCAGTTCGAGGGCCGGCCGCTGCGGGACTTGCTAATTCAGGCCATCCGTTACGGCGATCGGCCCGACATACGCGCCAAACTGACGCAAGCCATCGCCGATGCCGTCGATCGCCCACACCTCCAGGACCTGCTCGAAGAGCGTGCTCTCGCCCACGACGTGATGGACGCCAGCCGTGTCGCTCGTGTGCGAGAGGACATGGAGCGCGCAGAAGCCCGACGCCTGCAACCCCACTATATCGAGTCATTCTTCCTTGAAGCATTCAATCAGCTCGGCGGCACCGCCCGCCAGCGCGAAGCGCGACGCTATGAAGTCACCCATGTTCCGGCGCCGGTTCGCAACCGCGACCGTCTGATCGGAATGGGCGAACCAGTGCTGCCGCGCTACGAGCGCATCGTCTTTGAGAAGTCTTTGATCGCACCGCAAGGCGAGCCGCTCGCCGCCTTCGTCTGCCCCGGCCATCCTCTGCTCGATGCCACGCTTGACCTGACCCTCGACCGCCACCGCGACCTTCTGCGCCGCGGCACGGTGCTGATAGACGAGCGGGACCCCGGCACCACGCCGCGCGTGATCTTTTACTTGGAACACGCCATCCAGGACGCGAGCCTGCTTAAGAATGGTGACCGCCGTACGATTTCCAAGCAGATGCTTTACGTGGAGATGGATGCCACAGGGGAGGCGCGGCACATCCATTACGCGCCCTATCTCGATTATCGTCCCCTCCGAGCTGACGAACCCGGCGTAGATGTTTTGTTCTCCCGTGCCGAAAGCGCGTGGATTACCCGAGACCTTGAGCAAAAGGCACTGGCTCACGCCATCGCCGAAGTGGTGCCGGAACACGTAAAAGAGGTGCGCGACCGGCGCACCGACTGGATCGACAAGGCTCGGGCTGCCGTCAAGGATCGGCTGACAAAGGAGATCGGTTACTGGGACCATCGGGCTCAGGACCTGAAGCTTCAGGAGCAAGCAGGCAAACCGAATGCGCGCCTGAATTCCCAAGAGGCAAGCCGCCGTGCTGACGAGCTGCAAGCGCGACTGCAGAAGCGCATGGGGGACCTGGATCTCGAAGCGCAGGTCTCGGCGCTACCTCCTGTCGCGTTGGGCGGCTTCGTAGTCGTGCCAGGGGGACTCATCGCCCAAATGACTGGCCGACCGCTATCGAAATCAACGCAAGCAGCAGACACTCAGGCGTCGGCTGCTCGCGCGCGGTCCGTTGTGCTGGAGGTCGAACGCCGACTTGGCTTCGTACCGACCGACCGCGAGTATGAGAAGCTTGGCTACGACATCGAAAGCGTCGACCTGAGAACTGGCCGAATACGTTTTCTGGAAGTTAAGGGCCGCGCCTCGGGCGCCGCGACCATCACTGTCACCAAGAACGAAATTCTTTACTCCCTCAACAAGCCCGAGGATTTTATCCTCGCCATCGTCGAGTTCCTAGAAGGCGATGCCCATCGTGTGCACTATGTGCGCCGACCTTTCCAACGTGAGCCGGATTTCGGAGTCACGAGCGTCAACTACGACTTTCCCGAGCTGCTAACGCGGGCGGAGCACCCGGCATGAATGAAATGACCCCGAAAAAGAAACTCGTTGAAGTGGCGCTCCCCTTGCCGGAAATTAACGATGCTTCCGCTTACGACAAGATGCCCGGAATCGGTCCCCACCCGAAGGGGATTCATCATTGGTGGGCTCGGCTTCCACTGCCAACGGCCAGAGCCATTCTCTTCGCTTCAGTTGTAGATGATCCGGAGTCCCACCCGGAGAAATGGCCGACCGAAGAGGAGCAAAACCGAGAGAGGGAGAGGCTTTTCGACATCCTTCGGCGGATGATGCAAAAAAAACTCCATCAGCATCCGGAAGTGTACGAAGAAGCTCTTCAGGAGATGGTAAAACAGTGCGGCGGCAAGCTTCCCGCCGTTTTTGACCCGTTCGCCGGTGGAGGGTCGATACCACTGGAGGCCAGCCGCATGGGATTCGAGGCCCACGCGGCCGATCTGAATCCCGTAGCCGTGTTGTTGAACAAATGCAATCTGGAGCTCGCACCCCGCTGGTCGGGCCATCCGCCAGTCAATCCCCACGACCGGCAGAAGATCGGCGGCGAGGAAGGCTGGAGTCGCACGCATGGACTCGCTGCTGATTTGCGGTACTATGCCGGAAAGATCGGCCGCAAACTGATCGACGCCATTGGTCATCTGTATCCGACCGCCGCACTGCCGCAGGAATTCGGCCACGGGCAAACGGCGGTTGTTGCGTGGATCTGGACACGTACAGTGGCGAGTCCAAATCCTGTCGCGCGCGGGAAATACGTTCCGATAGCGTCTTCGTTTGTGCTCTCCGCCAAGGGCAGTAACGCTATCTGGGTGCAGCCGCTTCGGGACGACAGCGCAGAAGATGGATGGCGTTTTGAAATTCGTAGAGGCATTCCTTCTAAAGAAGAATTCGCGCGAGCCCGCCTGGGTACGAAGGCAGGCAAAGGCCAGGATTTCATCTGCCTACTGACCGACACACCAATTCAGCGCAGCTATATCCAGGCCGAGGGGAAAGCGGGCAGGCTGCGCGAGCGACTGATAGCTATCGTCGCAGAGGGTTCCTCCGGAAAGCTGTATCTGCCGCCAGACCGCCACCAGGAAGAGGTTGCCGCCAGTATGCGTGGCGACAGCCGTATCGCTGACGCCCGCGCCACAACTCTCTCAGGCTCGCTTCCCACACGTGCGGAAATCACCGGTGGAGTCTGCACAGCTTACGGTCTTTCCACATGGGGACATCTTTTTTCGGATCGGCAAATCCTGGCATTGCTTTCGGTCGGCGATGCGATCAAGGAGGCCGCCTCAGAAATTGCAGAAGACGCTGCGAAATCCGGTTTGCCAACGGAGAAGGCCAGAGACTACGCGGAGACCGTCACCACCTTCCTGGCGCTCGCTGCCGATCGTTGCGCCGACTTCAACAATTGCCTGTGCAGGTGGAGTCCTTCAAACCAGAAGGTGATGAATCTCTTCGGTAAGCAGGCGCTCCCGATGGTGTTCGACTTTGCCGAGGCCAACTTCCTGGGCACTTCCGTCGGCTCCTGGAACACGTGCAGCGAATATGTCGCCGATTGTATAGAGGTGATCGACGCTGGACCGTCACGGCCCGGCATTGCCCTTCAACAGGATGCCGCAACAGAACACGCGAATGGGAACCGCATTTTGATCAGCACCGATCCGCCCTATTACAACAACATCAGCTACGCGGTTTTGTCGGACTTCTTCTATGTGTGGCTGCGCCGGTCCATCGGGCCCCTATACCCCGACATATTCGGTACCGTTCTCACACCCAAGCTCCCCGAACTCATCGCCGCCGCCAATCGCTTCGAAGGAGATCCCCAGCAGGCAAAGCAACACTTCGAACAAGGCTTCCGGCACGCTTTCACTTCCCTCAAAAGAAAAATGGATCCGCGGTTTCCGCTGACGGTCTACTACGCCTTCAAGCAGGACGACGAAGACAGCGGTGGCGCAAACGAAGCAGAGGGCGGAGTCCCGGTAGATCTCACCACCGGCTGGGAAACACTCCTGGAAGCTCTCATCTCCAGCGGCTTCCAGATCACCGCCACCTGGCCCGTCCGGGCCTCTCAGAAGTGGCGGATGGTCTCTATGGGCGCGAACGCATTAGCTTCATACATCGTTTTAGCCTGCCGCCCCCGGCCGGATGACGCGCCGCAGACCGACCGTCGCTCCTTTGCCGCCGAGCTGAAACGGGACTTGCCGGCAGCACTCAAGCACCTGCAGCAGGGTAATATCGCGCCGGTAGACTTTGCTCAGGCGGCCATCGGACCGGGCATGGCGATCTACTCCCGTTACAGCCGCATCCTTGAAAGCACCGGCAATGCCATGACGGTCCGTACCGCACTCTCTCTCATTAACCAAACCCTTACGGAAGTGCTCTCGTCCCAAGAGGACGAATTCGATCCCGACACCCGCTGGGCCATCCCGTGGTTCGAGCAGCACGGCTTCGACGAGGGAGACTTCGGCGATGCCGAGCTGCTAAGCAAGGCAAAGGTCACTTCTATCGCCGGCCTTCGGGATGCGCATATGATCCACTCCAAGGCCGGAAGAGTTCGTCTGCTTCGCCCAGACGAACTATCACCGCACTGGGATCCGGCAACGGACAAGAGACTAACGATATGGGAAATGACACACCATCTCCTCCGTCTGTACGTCCATGATAAAGCCGGAGATGTCGCGACAGCCGAACTGCTGCGCAAACTCGGAAACAGCAGCGACGTGGCCCGCGATCTTGCCTATCGCCTCTTCAACGTCTGCGAAAAAAAGAAGCTGTCGCAGGAAGCGCAGGCATACAACGCCCTCGTTCTCGGCTGGTCCGAAATCGCACGCCTCGCGCGCGAGACCACCCAGTCGCGGCCGCCGCAGGCACAACTATTAGCTCAGGAGTAATCGATGGCCATTACCAATCACGAGCGCGTCGGAAAAGGGATGGACCTACTGAAACAGGGCCTGGCTCCCTTCGTTGAACGCGAGTTCACGAACTCCTACAAAGATAAAGCCGGTGCCGAGGCCATCCGCTACCTTGGGGAAGATCCCCTATTGGCAAAGAAGGCCATCGCCGAATGGGACGCGGCGGGACTGGAACACCCGGCGTGAACGGAAATGGACATCGCATGATCCTCAAAAAGAAACTGATCGAGGTCGCCCTGCCATTGGAGGCGATCAACACGGCCTCGGCGCTAGAGAAACAGCCGTTCACTCGTAGACATCCTCGCTCCATGCACATTTGGTGGGCGCGGCGTCCGCTGGCGGCGGCGCGGGCCGTGATTTTCGCGCAGATGGTAGACGACCCGTCGAGCCGCCCGGAGCTCTTCCCCACGGAGGAAGCGCAAGAGAAAGAGCGTCAGCGGCTCTTCCGGCTAATCGAGGAGCTCGTGCTGTGGGAGAACACCAGCAATGAAAGGGTACTCGCGCAGGCACGTGAGGAGATCTGGAACAGCTGGCGCAGAACATGCGCCGAGAACCAGAAGCACCTGCACGCAAAAGAGCTATTCGACCCGGAAACACTGCCGGCATTCCATGACCCATTCGCCGGCGGGGGTGCATTGCCGCTTGAGGCGCAGCGGCTCGGCCTGGAAAGCTACGCGAGCGACCTGAACCCGGTGGCGGTACTCATCAACAAGGCGATGATAGAGATTCCGCCCAAGTTCGCCGGGAAGCCGCCGGTGAATCCCGAGTCGCGGAAGGACAAGAACTTATTCAAGCGGGAGTGGCGCGGTGCGCAAGGACTGGCTGAGGACGTGCGCTACTACGGCCAGTGGATGCGGGACGAGGCCGAGAAGCGCATCGGTCACCTCTACCCGAAGGTTGCGATCACCGCGGAGATGGCGAAGGGGCGGCCCGACCTGAAGCCCTATGTAGGCAAGAAGCTCACCGTGATTGCCTGGCTCTGGGCGCGCACGGTGAAGAGCCCGAACCCGGCCTTCGCAAAGGTGGACGTGCCGCTCGTGTCCACTTTCATGCTCTCCATCAAGGCGGGCAAGGAGACCTACGTCGAGCCGGTGATCGAGGGCATCGGCTACCGCTTCACTGTGAAGGTGGACAAGCCAAAGGACGCTGAAGCGGCGAAGAACGGCACCAAGCTCGCGCGCGGGGCAAACTTCCGCTGTGTGATGTCAGGGACGCCGATGGCGAGCGACCACATCAAGGCAGAAGGCCAAGCTGGCCGTATGGGCGCACGAATGATGGCCATCGTCGCCGAGGGTGAGCGCGGGCGCGTCTATCTATCACCGACATCGGAGATGGAAGAGGTCGCCCGAACGGCAGAACCAACGTGGGTGCCCGAAGGATCGTTCGTCGAAGACGCCAGGGCGTTCACGCCGTGCATTTATGGGCTGAAGGAGTGGCGACATCTCTTCACCCCGCGCCAGCTCGTGGCGCTGACGACGTTCACCGACCTAGTGCAGGAAGCGCGCGAGCGGGTGAAGCGCGATGCCTTTGCCTCTGGGCTGCCCGACGACGGCAAGGCCCTCGAAGCCGATGGCACCGGCGCGGCAGCGTATGCGGATGCGGTCACGGTATATCTCGCAATGGCGACTTCGCGATGGAGCGACCTGTCGAACTCACTGTGCAGTTGGAACAACACAAACCAGAACGTCAGAGCACTCTTCTCTCGGCAGGCTATCCCAATGAGTTGGGACTTTGTCGAGCTCTCCCCATTTTCGAGGGTGGGGTCGTGGTTCTCAACGGTCGAGTCCTCGGTTGAGGCATCAGCAAGTCTCTGTACAGGCCCCGCCAGCTATGCACTTCAGGCAGATGCGGCGAGCCAAAATGTTTCGTCCGGAAAAATTGTCTCCACTGATCCACCCTATTACGACAACGTTCCCTATGCCGACCTGTCAGACTTTTTCTACATCTGGCTACGCCGCTCGCTGAAGCCGGTCTTCTCGGATCTATTCGCGACGCTCGCTGTTCCCAAGGCGGAGGAACTAGTGGCCACGGCTTATCGCCACGGCGGTAGGGAACAGGCGGAATCCTTTTTCTTGGACGGCATGACACGGGCGATGCATCGACTGGCCGAGCAGGCGCATCCGGCCTTCCCCGTCACCATCTACTATGCCTTTAAGCAGACCGAGAGCGATGATATTGATGGCACAGCCAGCACTGGTTGGGAGACTTTTCTCGACGCGGTGATCCGTGCCGGGTTCTCTGTAACCGGCACTTGGCCGATGCGGACGGAGCGCGAGGCTCGTAGCCGCGGAATCGGGAGCAACGCCCTAGCGTCGAGCATCATTCTCGTCTGCTACCCGCGTTCGGCCGATGCGCTGACCGCCACGCGCCGCGAGTTCCTCACCGCGCTCAAGGCGGAGTTACCTGAGGCGCTCACGCACTTGCAGCGCGGCAACATCGCGCCGGTGGACCTGGCGCAGGCGGCCATCGGCCCCGGCATGGAAGTCTACACCCGCTATGCCAAGGTACTTGACGCCGAGGGGAAAGCGCTTTCGGTGCGCGAAGCACTGGCGCTCATTAACCAGATCCTCGATGAGGCGCTAGCGGAGCAGGAAGGCGATTTCGACGCTGACAGCCGCTGGGCGCTGGCGTGGTTCGAGCAGTCGGGCTTCGACTCGGGTGAGTACGGCGTGGCCGAGATGCTCTCCAAAGCTAAGAACACCAGTGTCTCCGGCATGGTCGAGGCAGGGATTCTCGCATCGAAGGGCGGCAATGTGCGTCTGCTCCGTCCCGCCGAGTTGCCGGCGGATTGGGACCCCGAAACGGACCCGCGCCTTACGGCGTGGGAGTCGGTGCATCATCTGGTGCGCGTGTTGGAGGCCGGTGGCGAGAACGCAGCGGCCCAGCTCGTAGCCAAGCTCGGTGGTGGCAAGGCCGAGATCGCCCGCGAGCTGGCCTATCGGCTCTACACGGTGTGTGAGCGTAAAAAGCGCCCGCCGGAGGCGCTTTCATACAACGCCCTCGTGCAAAGCTGGCCCGAGATCAGCCGCCTGGCGCGCGACGGCGCCGAACCGCAGTTGTCTCAGACCCAATTGTTCAACCAGGAGTAACCCATGGCCATTACGAATCACGAACGTGTCGGCAAGGCGATGGACCTGCTGAAGCAAGGTCTAGGTCCTTTCGTTGAGCGTGAGTTCAAGAGTTCTTACAAAGACCGAGCCCTTGCCGAGGCCACGCGCTACATGGGGGAAGATCGCTTATTGGCTAAGAAGGCCATCGCCGAATGGGACGCGGCTGGACTCTTGAAGCTCATGTGGGAATCCTGGAATGATGTCTTCCGCCGCACGTTGGGACCGGCAGAGCGCAGCCTCGTAAGCGAACTGCGCGATCTCCGCAACAAGTGGGCGCACCAGCAGACATTTTCCAGCGACGATGCGTACCGCGCGCTTGACTCGGCAGGGCGGATCTTAGCAGCCGTCTCGGCCCCGCAGTCGGACGAGATCGAGAAGACGAAGATGGAGCTTCTGCGTCTTCGTTTCGACGAGCAGGTGAGAACCGAAAAGCGCAAAAGCGCGGGCACGGCGATCGAAAGCGCCGCCGCGGCCAACCTCAAACCCTGGCGCGAAGTGATCACGCCGCACAAGGACGTGGCCAGCGGTCGCTACCAGCAGGCCGAGTTCGCCGCCGATCTCTGGCAGGTACACATGGGGGAGGGGACGGACGAATACAAGAAGCCGGTCGAGTTCTTTCGCCGGACTTACGTCACTGAAAGCCTCAAGCACATGTTGATAGGCGCAGTGCAGCGCCTTTCCGGTCAAGGCGGCGACCCCGTCGTGCAGCTCCAGACCAACTTCGGCGGCGGCAAAACGCACTCGATGCTCGCGCTTTACCACCTCTTCTCAGGCACGGCCCCGAGCGAACTGGCAGGTATTGACGCTGTACTGCAGGAAGCAGGGGTCAATAAGCTGCCAACGGCGAAGCGCGTGGTATTGGTGGGCAACAAGATCTCACCCGGCAACCCCGTGAAGAAGGCCGACGGAACAATCGTGCGCACACTCTGGGGTGAGCTCGCCTGGCAGCTTGGTGGGAGAAAGGCGTTCGATCGCGTCCGCGCAGATGATGAGAAGGCCACGAGTCCCGGCGACGCTCTGCGCGAGCTATTCAATGAATACGGGCCATGCCTTGTCTTGATCGACGAGTGGGTAGCTTACGCACGCCAGCTCCACGACCAGAGCGACTTGCCCGCAGGCGGCTTCGAAACACAATTTAGCTTTGCCCAGGTCCTCACGGAATCGGCCAAGTTGGCCAAGAATTGCCTGCTCGTTATTAGTCTGCCAGCCTCGGACACGGCCGGCTCTCCCCACACCCAGGCCGATGATGTGGAGGTCGGCGGACAGCGTGGGCGCGAGGCGTTGGACCGGCTGCGCAACGTAGTGGGGCGCGTAGAGGCCTCGTGGCGTCCGGCGAGTGCCGAGGAGGGTTTCGAGATCGTGCGTCGGCGGCTATTCGAGCCGCTTGCCGACCAGGCGCAGTTCAAGGACCGCGACGTGGTGGCGCGGGCATTCGCGGATTTCTACCGGACCCAACACCAGGAGTTCCCGCCTGAGTGCCACAACGCAGATTACGAAAAGCGGATTAAGGCAGCCTATCCGATCCACCCGGAAATTTTTGACCGCCTCTACACCGACTGGTCTACGCTCGTGAAGTTCCAGCGCACACGGGGCGTTCTGCGCCTGATGGCCGCAGTGATTCACAGCCTATGGGAGAAGGGCGACAAGAATCCCCTGATCCTGCCGGCCAACATCCCCATCGACGATCCGCGTGTGCAGTTCGAGCTCACGCGCTATCTCTCCGACAATTGGGTGCCGATCATCGAGAAGGACGTTGATGGTCCCAGCTCCCTGCCACTGCGGCTCGACGGTGAAGTGCCGAACCTTGGCAAGTTCGCGGCCTGCCGGCGCGTGGCCCGAACCATCTATCTCGGCTCTGCGCCCACGGCGGCCGCCGCCAACCGGGGCGTCGAAGACCGGCGCGTGAAACTCGGGTGCGTAATGCCGGGTGAGTCGCCTGCAGTGTTTGGCGATGCCCTCCGACGGCTCGCGGCGGCCGCAACCTACCTCTATCAGGACGGGCCGCGCTACTGGTATTCGACGCAACCCACTGTTACCAAACTCGCCGACGACCGCGCCGAGCAACTCAAGCGAGACCCCGATAAGGTCGTGCAGGAGCTGGACAAACGCCTGCGATCCGACCTGCGCAAGATGGGGCACTTCAATCGCATCCACCCGATGCCTGGCACCAGCGCGGATGTGCCGGACGACCTTGACGCGCGACTGGTGGTTCTTGACATCGACCACCCCTACACCAAAGAGACTGACAACGCCGCCGAGACGGCGGCCAAGGCAATCTTCGAAACGCGCGGTACCGCGCCTCGCCTTTACCGAAACACGCTTGTCTTTCTTGCGGCAGACAAAACGCGGCTGCAGGACCTGGATGAGGCTGTGCGAAAGTTCCTCGCCTGGGTATCTATCCTCGATGAACAGAAAACGCTCGACCTCTCGCCGCACCAGGTGGCGCAGGCGGAGACGCAGAAAACGGCCGCCGACGGCGTTGTGACCGCCAGGCTTCCCGAGACGTACCAGTGGCTGCTGGTGCCGACGCAGGCGAATCCGCAAGCCCCTGTGACGTGGCAGACGATCCGCCTCTCTGGCCAGGACGCGCTCGCAGAGCGCGCCAGCAAGAAGCTCAGAAACGATGAATTGCTTGTGGTCAGCTTTGCCGCCTCGCGCCTTCGCATGGAGATGGACCGCGTGCCTTTATGGCGCGGGAACCATGTCGCCGTCCGACAGCTCGTCGAGGACTTCGGTCGCTATCTCTACCTGCCGCGTTTACAGACCAGCACCGTTTTGCTGAATGCTATCCGCGCGGGGCTTGCGCTGTTGACGTGGGAGCACGATGCCTTCGCCTATGCGGAAAGCTACGACGAATCTGCAGCTCGTTATCGCGGACTTCACTCAGCCGCGCAGATTACTGTCACGCCGGACGACGCCGGCCTGCTCGTGCGGCCCGAGGTAGCCCGACAGCAGATTGACCAGGAGACGGCCCCGCCTGTCACCGTTGGCGAGGACACCAGCGATGGAACCTCACCACACGAACCGACCCCACCGACCACACATCCAACGGGGCCAATTCAACCGTCGAGGCCCAAGCGGTATCATGGTACGGTCATCCTTGACCCGGCGCGTGTCGGACGCGATGCCGGCAGGATCGCGGATGAGGTTGTCACTCATCTTGTCGGGCTCGTCGGATCATCGGTGCGCGTCACTTTAGAAATCGAAGCGGAGATCCCCACAGGAACTCCTGACAACGTCGTGCGGACGGTCACGGAGAACACCCGGACACTGAAGTTCGCGAGCAATAGCGGCTTCGAAACGGAGTAGAGGGGCTGATGGCGTTGACAGAAAAGGATGGAGTATTCGATGGCGAAGCTTGGTGAAGTTTTCGGTGTCAGCGCTAGGCCGATCCTCTCATATGTTGAGCGCGATGAGGTCAATGCTCGCTTCAGGGAAGCACTGAGCTCTGACAAGCAGATCATCGTCTATGGATCATCAAAGCAGGGCAAGACGGCGCTTGTTTCGAAATATTTGCCTTACGAGAAGAATTTGCTCGTTAGCCTTACGCCGAAAACAAGCGTTTTAGACATCTACCAAACTGTGTTGTCTAGTAGCGGCATCCGTATTACCACGGGGACCACCGAAAAGCGATCTACCGAAACAAGCATCGGTTTTAGCGCCAAAGTTAAAGCTCTGATTCCACTTTTTGGCTCGGGTGAGGCAGGCACCGATGCGAGCGTGAACGCGGGCTCGGGCACTGAACAAAAGACCCAACAGTCGTGTCACCAGGGGCCATTTCGATTAGCTGATGGGCAATCGGGCTTTTACTTCCTGATCCCTGGACATAAGTCCAGTGTGATAATAAACATTCTGACAAACAATTGACCTTCCGGGAAATAAGACCGCTTTTCGGAGGGCCGCGCTTTGTTTACATATCGTGTGGGTGAGGGGTTATCCGCTCAACTTCATCGAGCGAAACCCGATCATTCCGCCGGTCGTAGAGGCCGGTCGTGCGGGCGCTTTGGGGTCATCACAGAAAACAGGAAATATAAGGCGCTAAGCGAGTTGTGAAGCATCTATCCAATCCTTCCGCCTAGATCACACGCTACTTAACATCGCCGCTGAACAGCCCCAACTGCGGCGCGCTGACGACACTCTCCGACCCGCTTAATTCAACGTTGAAGGCTCCTGGGCCCCGCACCGAGAAAGCAATCTCAAACCGCACCCTTACGCCATACGTTAGGTTTTTCCAAGTGTTCTCATCCACGTTGGAGCAATACGCATAGATCCAATCTCCTGCTCCGTCACGCGATATGAAGCAGTAGGTGGTTTCCAATTTGCTTATGCGCCCTTCGCTTATACCGTCGATCGAATAGAGAAGCTGATTGCGAACACCGGGCGCTAATCGAAGCTTGCGGAGAGAGTCAAATACCTTCCTGCTTTCATCAAACGCCGAATCTACAAACAGCTGGCGAGCATACAGAATACGAGCGTCATAGTTCTGATCTCCATCCGTAAAAGAGCGCCGCAGATGGTAGATCAACTCATCGCTCTGTATGCTAGGCATCCGCATTAGGAGCTTGGCGTACGCATAGTGGAGTCTTTGATCCGAGTTGTTAGCTCCGATTGCTTTCTGCAGCACCTCATGTGCATTGTCAACTCGATCCAGCGCTTCGTATATTGAAGCGAGACGAAGCGCAATGAAACTACTACGTGAGTTGGCTTCGAACGCCTTTTGCAGTGCATTGAGGACTCGTTTGTCGTCCTTCAGGAGCGCCGCCAGCTGGGATTCAGTCTCTCTCAGGTACGCATCGCCAGGAAACCTCTGAAGTCCGTCGAATAGACTGTACTCAACCTCCTTGACACACCTCTCAATGTCGAGATCGGAAGCCTGATGATCTATCGTCTCCTTCAGCTTTCGCAAATTCACCTTGACCAATGTGTGGAATGCATACGAATCATTTTTCTCTCCAGAAATGAGTCCGAGAGACAAGTTGGCAGCTTCACCAAGTAATTTGCTCCTCTCAAGTTCCGTCTTGCTACTGTCAACGGCCCGCAACTTCAACTCTGCCACCGTATGCGTAATCGTCATATCCCAAGGCGCCAATTCATGGGCTCGGTTCAGAAGTCGTTCTGCCTCCTTAATTGAGCCATTGGGACGACGCATCTCATAGTTTGCCATCTGATGCAGCAGATGAGCGTCCTCACCAACTAGCTCCCATGCCGCTTTAAAGATTCCGTCTACCATCGATTGGTCAGGGAAGAGTTCCAATAGCGTTCTGCCACGCACCATCTGCCAAAACGCACTCCAATCGACTGAGTATGCGAGATTCAAAGCCTTGACACATCGCAGGTATGCGTCGAAACGCTCCTCAGGCTTATATAGGACCTGAAGGAAAACGACATCCGCGATGTGTGGATGTCGTGCCCTGTAAACATAGTCGCGTATCGTGTCATCCTTCTCGACAAATACGACGTGCTCAAGAGGCAAAAAGAATCGCTTCTTGAACTCGTCGAAACGGATGCCGTGGATCCGGGCAATGATGCCGGCGCGTACGGGAATCTGTAAGCGATTTAACACACAAATTGTTACGTAAATACGCTGCGCTTCGAATGGCTGGATGTGTTTGAATTCGTCCACCAGTATCTCTTCGAAAGGTCTTCCAAGTGTCGCTTCGTGAAGAGCAACGAGCAACTGGCGGCCTGCCTTCTCTTCTAACGCTTCAATTCTCTTCTCCGGCGTGAGCGGCGCCAGGGTGCCCAGTGCACCATTCTTCTCCAGGAGCTTCAACAGAGGTTCGATCTCGCTGGAATAAAGGTACTTCACTTCATATTCGTCGGTAACCTCGAGGCCGAGATCCTGACTCTGGATGTTCCATTCGTTAAGTCTCGCGCCCAAGACAACGGTAAGCAACTTTCCTTCTGGTCCGATATTCTTGATGAGAGACTGCAGGTCCCGCATCCTGCTAGCTGCGTTGTCAATGAACAGAAATACCCTCTGTTTACAAAGACCTATGACCTCTTGCAAGGCGGCTACGCTTATCAACCCTTCCGCCTTCAAGAATAGGCAGATACGGTCGTACTCTCGAGCTGCATCCCATGCAACACGACGCAGCAAAATCGTCTTTCCCGCGCCTGCATGCCCCTTGACAAGAAGAACCTCTGGTCTGTCCTCTAGCTGTTCGACATCTCTCAAGAAATAGTCGGACAGCAACGAGTCTCCGAGCTTGCGTCGAACGTCAAGGGCCTGTTCGATAGGAGCAAATCCTTTATTGAATCCTCGGTAGAAGTCTTTCGGCTCCACGTGTTCGGTGGTAGCGATGCTGCGTACGTAGTCCACATCCACGTCCAAGAACTGCCGAGCTGCCTTGCTGAGCGAAGCGGAACTGACCTTGAATTTGGTTTCAATGGGGTGCAGTACTTCTCGTTTCGCAACCCAGAGGCTTCTAAAAGTGTGAGGGAGTGCCCCATCGACAGCAGTCATGAACTCGTCGAAGGAGGCTCTGATCGCACTGATCTTTTTGGCCTCCCAAAACCTCGCTCGAATCTGGTCCACGTCGGGAGCCACAAAATAATACCTAGGACGTGACTCTCCTAGAGCCGCGAGCTCAAGCAAAATGCCTCTGATGTCAGGATCCTGCAAGCTGTGTCCCACGAAGAGCAGCGGGTATTCGTAGGCCCAAGTCTTTAGGGTCTCGAAGACCCGTTCCCGCCCTCGGCGGTGTTCGACATATTGGTCCGTAGTGAGTATGAGAGGGCATGCCGGATTGGCAGTCCTGGTGATGCAACCGTGAAGCTTCAGGAGAAGTATGTTCTTTGGATCGCGAAGATTGTCTTCGATCCGGTCGCCATTCTCGATCAGCGGGCGCACCTGCTGGAGGGCGGACGGTTGCGAGTAGGCCTTCTCGATCAGTACGTCGTAGTTGGTCGTAGCCAACCCATACCAAGACAGCCGACATATTTTTCTGTGAGCGTCCGTTGGCTCAAGAGGCTCAAATATTTGCTTGATGTAGGTTTGGACTGTGTTGAGGTCGCTCTCACTGATTGCATACTCCGCGACTTGATTGAGAGGGCTGCCTTTGTACTCTCCGCCGAGGAACTTGTCTGCCAGCATGTTTCGCAATTCAGAACTTGTTGGCGACTTCTTCCCCTCCGCAGTGGTCGCTTGCGCTGAAGCTCCGGCGCCCAGGAACAATACCGCTCCGCCTTCCTGAATCTGATTGAGCAAAAATGCTGGAATGTCCGGCATCAATCTCCTTGTGGCCCGTCTGAAATAATGTTGAGGTTTCCGCCTGCGGTACGGAGATCCATCCGCCGACAAATCTATTCGCACACGAAGATAACAGTCAAACCACTCGGTGAAAACAACAAGTTTGCAGTGGCAGCGATTCCACGGGTGAGCACTCAGGTGGTACGTCGTAGAGGCCGGTGGTCCGGGCGCTCTCGCCATCTGCTGCGCGATTTCAAGCTTGCCGCCGTTCCGCAAGTATTCTGTGATGCCGGTCGCGCGGAAGGTGTGGCACCCGATCTTCGTCTTGATGCCGGCGTCGTCCGCACGGCGCCTGATCATGGGGTAAACGTCAGCCTGGCTCATCGGGCGTTCGGTGAGCGTGCCCGTGGGCCCTCATGTTATGATTCGTCAGAAGAAATCGTGGGTTAATTCCGGCTCGGGCAGCTTGCCAAGTGAGTGATAGAGGGCGAGTTCGAGGACTCGGTACGTTCGGAAGCCGTAGGATTTTCTCATGGTGACTTTGGCTTTGTTGTTCAGGCCCTCCACAACGCCACTGGAAATCAGTTTTTGTGCCCGGAAGTAGTTGAGGATCAGCTCCCGGTGCTGGCGTAAGGAACGGGCGATCTTCTTCATCGGCTCGATGCGGGAGCGCATAGTCTGCCCGCACCATTCGTCCAAGAACTTGCCTGCCCAGGCGGGCGAGCTGTAATCCCAGAGCTGCGGGAAGGCTTCCTTCAGAAGATAAGCGCGGACGGTCTTCAGATTGTAGCGGAGGAGATCGCGCAATCGGAAGTACTGTTCGTCACGGAGATTCTCACTGCGTTTGAGGAGCAACCAGCGAGATTTTCGTAAGATCGGAGCGCGCCCTTCGCGCTGCATGCGGCGGGCTTCCTCGGCACGGACCTCGTCGAGGGCCTTGTTCATTTTGGCGACAATATGGAACCGGTCGAGGATATGCAGGGCCTCGGAGCACTTCTCACGGATGACCTTTAGATAGGGCTCCCACATGTCCGAGCAGACGAACACGATTCTGGTGACGATTTCTTCACCCATGGCAGTGAAGAATCCTTGAAAGGATTCGATGGTGCGTTCCTTGCCCATCCAGAGCAGGCGGGTGATGCCGGGGTCGATCTGGTAGACCAGCGTCAAGTATTTGTGGCCCTTTGCGTATTGGATTTCATCGACACCGATGGCGTCGATCAGGCCCAATTTCCTGTGTTCCAGACCCCAGGTGACGACATGTTCGACGGCGTCGAAAACCTTATCCCAGGAAGTTCGAAAGGCATCAGCGGTTTCTTTCCATGAAAGGCGCCGCGCCCAGCGGGCCAGGAAGAGCATGTAGGCTTTGGTCATCGAGCGTTTGCCGTCACCCCACGGCACCTCCTCGACGACGACTGTGCCGCACCGGCGGCAGTTCACGCGCCGCATCGTGTAGAGAAGGAAGACGAAAAAACCCCACAGGGGAATGAACTCGAAACGCCGTTCAGCGAGTTGGTCGTAGCCGGGCGCTATCTGATGGCAGCGCGAACAGATCGCGGCGGAGCCCTTGCGTGGCCGCACCGAGACTTCGATACTCTTTTTGTCCGGACTGAACCGGGCGTGCTGGTAGACAAATCCCCGGAAGCGGTGGCATCGGTTTAGAATCGTGATCAGTTCCATGGCCTGAAGCAAGCGGCGGCGAAGCGAAAACCTCTACCATAAACCGCGCCAATCCCGGCTCGCCTTCCGGCCTCGATCGTTATCGCCGCTGTCTGCGTTCGTGGATGGGTGTGTGAAAAGATCTGCCGCCAAGCGAGGAACTGGTGGCCTGTTTCCGGCCTTTTCTGGCATACCTGGTCGGTTCTTAATATCGCAACTGCTGCGCGATTCCTTTAGCGGAGCAGAACCGCGCAGCTGCACAACTCATTACGAGAGCGGCGGACCCAGCAGTTCCAGTCCGTAGCTGTTCATCAATTGCTCCACGCGCCCGAAATCTGGCTGGCTCAAACCCTTGTTCTGCGCCGTCACATCCTCAAAGAACTGGTCCAGGCCTGCCGGAGTCACCATGACCAGGATGTGCGCTGCTTCGTCCCGGAAGTTCTGGTAAGCGTGCGCCGTGCCGCGCGGAGCGAACGCCGAAGTGCCCGCGCCCGCGGTGAAGCGCCGCCCGTCCACCTCGCAGGTAAGTTCTCCGTCGAGCACGTAGAACCACTCATCCTCCCGCGAATGGCGGTGCAGTGGCGGGCCGGCGAGTTTCGGCACCGTCAAGTGCACTATGGCTGCGGCGTTACCCGTGTCTGCGCCGGCGAGTTTGACCAGGCCCGGTTCGCCCAGCACATCCAGCGGTTCGCGCAAGCGGTACTCTTGCGGACCCAGCACCAGCGTCTTCAGTTTCTGATCTGTCATCGTCATCAGTTTAGTCTCCTTTTTTCTTCTTGTCGGTTGGTTGACTAGAGAAACTCTTTTGTTCGCGGCGGAGCGTGTCGAGCAGCGCCTGAGCGGCCCAACTGGCCGCGGCGATCGCCTCCGGACCGGAAAGTCCACCGCGGTCGCGCAGCATCTGCCAGAACGGGCCGGAATGGATGGCGTGAAACACGGCCCTCACTTGGTGGCGTTGCACGGGACTTCGACCCTGCGTTATTGCATGCAGGCTCTTGTCGAAACTGGCTCGGCCTTCCTCGGCTCCACGCGCGCGGACGCGCGCGCCAGCGGATGATTCCATCACCGCACGAACCAGTTTTTCGTTCTCATCGAAGGCGCGGTATAGCACGCCGATCTGGGGAACGATCTCGGCTTCTGCCGTCGGAAATACAGTTCCGGACCGCTGGCGGACCTGCACCCACAAGGCTTCAAACAGATCGGCCTGCGCTGGGAAATAGCGGTAGACCGTACGCGCTCCGACGCCCGCCGCCTTGGCGACGGCTTCATGCGAAAAGGGCCGGTCGGGATACTCCACTAGCAGTTCGAACGCCGCGCCCAGTATGTGGTCGCGTGAGGCCGTTGCCTGTTTTTCCCGCAACGCCGTCTTGTCCGTTGCCATGACAGTATACTGTCACAAATGGCAGTACACTGTCAATAGAAAAACACGTTTCTGCGGGGCGGTAGTTTCACAACGGTCTGAGGCACACCAACCCGGAGCGGTATGGCGAGCGAGTTCGGCGCCATAGGACTTGCCGAGTGCCGGGTTCGGATCCTCTCGGCTAGCCATGGAGACCTTCTGCCGTTGATGGCAAGGGTGTTGCTTTCGTTAGGCGACGGCGGACCGGAACCCTGTGGAAGGCAAACTGGCTACGAAAAGACAAAGCTCCGCCATCCGGCATCGTCTTCGCGGTCTGCGCGGGCTGACCTCCCGGCCGCTATTCGAAATGTACCGGTTACCCACAGATTTCTCCGACGAGGCCATGTTATGAATGATAACGTCCTTTATCATTCACTACCTGGGCTGGCAACCTCGTGGGTAGGCAGAGAACCGGCCCACGCCAAGTAATTAATCTGGTCAAGAATCAATAAGAAATCGACAAATGGAGGCGGCAGGAGTTGAACTATTCCTGCCTATTGAAAACACGCAAGTTATTGAAAATTAAGCACGCACGATACGCATAAAACTCAGGAAATCCTGATTTCTCACACGTAATACACACGCGAGAATTCTATCCAGTCTCTTTTTGTCTTCGGGTAAGATCCGCTCCCCGCACGATTCAGTCTCCACTTTGCACGTCTGGCCGTACACTTCGGTTCACGTCTAGGAAGCCTGCGGGCTAGGACGGTTAACTGTCCTAGGTGGAGAATGTGAGGCTTCTAATTTCGACAGTCCTCAAAGCGGAGTCGGAGGTCCGATCGGCCCGCAGATAGTCCCTTTCTTGACTTGTGTGGTGGCTTCGGCAGCGCTCTTGCCCGGTTCGATATTACCCACCAGGTCCTGAGCGATGCTGTAGAAGCCATAGCTGTGACCGACCTGTCCATTGTAGACAGCAGAGGTGGCAGTGGTATTCGTTTGCCATGCTGTGAAGGCCCCGCCATTATCCGAGACGTAGATCGTGTAATTCGCAATACCCGAGCCAATATCAGTTCCCGACCACTGCACATTGAAGTTAGTACACAGCTCGGTGCCGGGCAGTGCAGTGACTTGGCTGGTGGGAGGAGTGTTGTCCAGCGTATTCACCCAAGTATTCGTGTTCACAGGCGGATTCAAATCGAAAATTACGGTTGCCTGATCTGTGATCTGAGTGCCAGTCGGCAGAGCAGGCTTCGGATTGACTGTGAAAAACAGACTTACGCTTGCGCCGGGTGCCAAGAACCCGACACTAGGATCAGTCGGAGGCAATCCTGTTGCTGGGTCGATTGAGGTGAAAGTCCAGGTGACTAGTCCAGTACTCGGGTTGAGCTGTACGTGAATCTTCACAAACAGATTCTGGGCCGGCCGCAGATCTAGATTTGTGAAGAATTCGTCCAAGCCCGCCTGCGGAACAAAGTTTGAAGGAATTGGCACTTGGTGACCCGTCACGATCATAGTCGCAAGCTGTAAACTCGAAGGAGTCATCAATGCCGGATTAAGAACATCCGTTGTGATAACTTGCTGGGCCGGGTATGTCGCGCCAGGTTCGTTCTCGAACTGAACTGTGTAGGTTAGTGGCACTATCCCAGCCACCCACATCTGCGTCCCGACTCCTGTGGGTCCTACAATATAATTCGGATCACCCGAATATCCTGCCGGCATTATCGACCTTCCGCAAAAAGCTACTAGGCCTAGTCCCCACGGACCAGCTCCGTTAACACATGCCACGTAGCCGGCAAGACAAGCTGCTAGTTCGTTCTGCAGACAGACGGCATATCGGTTCTGATCCCCGTGGCTCAATCTAAAGCAGTCCGCGATTGCAAACGCGACACAGGCGTTTTGGGTATCCTCGCAGTTTCTCAACGAAGACGAACGCGTTCGGCAAGATTGACTCGTGACGTTCAGACCGCGCGGGAAACTTCCATTAAGTAACAGCAATGAAGAAAACGGAAGACTAGAATGGGAACCCAAGGCTGGGACTTCCCAGTTTAAGAAATTGTCATATGTTTGGCCACTGCCCACAATCGACAACGGCCACCCAACGGGTCCAGTCAGAGTTTCAGAGGGACTGGGACTCGCAATCTGATACGAATGCCAAGGTTCTACGTACTGTCCCACCATAAACTCCGGCGAGTCAATACTCCCTACATTGCTTGCGCTGATTGTGTACGTCGTATCAAATCCAGGTTCCACACCTGTCGCGATTACAGAAAGCCGAACATCCGCACCTCCGCCCTGCACGACTGTGAAGGCATTTGAGAGAGTGCTTCTACTACCATCAACATTCACCACTGTTACATCGCACACTCCTGGTGTGTTGCTGGTCAGGTTGAAAGTGGCGGTTAAGAGTTGTCCACCTGTGCCTACGATCACAGGAGATGCCACTGCACTTCCACACGCCCCAGTCAGGGCCACGCTAGCACCATTGTGAAAGCCAGTGCCAAACACTTCTACGGTAACGCTACCCGCATTTCCTCCGCCTGAAGGTAACATCGCGGAAATCGAGATGCCCGCCGGATCTCCTATCGGAAACTTGGTGACGAATGCGTCCGCTCCGCCAGCATAAGCGGGCTGGAACGCGAAAGATGTTACCGGAAAGTCAATCGAAGCGGTCCAACCCGTCATGTAAGCATCGCCAACAGCGTCCACAGCAATGCCATCAGCATAATCGTCTGATGTTCCGCCCCCAAGGTAGCTCGAATACACGAGTTGCGTGGCCGCCCCGTTAAACTTCGTGACGAAGCAGTTCGCCCCGTAACCGCCCCCACCACCCGGGTACTGTTGAAAGGCGTCCGGCGTTGTTGGAAAGTTAGAAGTTCTCGTCCAGCCGGTAACGTAAGCGTCATTCGAGGCGTCCAGAGCAATCGCTGTACCTGTGTTTTCTCCGTTCCCTTGACGATCTCCGCCGCCAAGCAAGGTGGAATAGACCAGGTTGTTACCGGCAGCATTGAACTTAGTCACAAAAGCGTCGTTACCGTCGGGAACTGTCTGGAAGGCGCCAGGCGTGGTTGGAAATGGGACTGGGCTCCCACTAGTATATCCGTAGGCCTTACCCGTGCTGCCGTTTACATATGTGTTGCCCAAAGGATCAACTGCTAATCCGTTTCCCACCGTCCCCAACGAACCACCGAGGAAGGTGGAGTATATGAGAGACGCTGCTCCAGAGGCCAGAGGGTCGAACTTCGCCACAAACGTAGAAGGCAGCAATCTCCCTCCCAGGGCTGGGGCGCACCCGCAGAAGTCGCAGCATGGCTGCCCGGGATAGACTGTCATGTAGGCGCCGGCAGTTACGGGAAAATCGTAGGATGTGGTCCAGCCCGTGATGTATGCCTTGCCATAGGCATCAACGGCGATTCCTAGCCCACGGTCACCGTAAAAGACATCTTGCGGAGTGCCGGCGAGGTAGCTTGAATAAATGAGGGACGAAGCCCCAGAGGCGGAGGGATTCAACACTGATATGACAGCACCACCGTTTATGGTCGGAGTCTGCACCTGGAAAGCATTTGGTGTTGTGGGGTACGAACCGCCATACTCTCCGTCTACTCCAAATCCTGTTATGTACGCATTGCCCGCAGAGTCCACTGCGACAGCCGTCGCCAAAGAGACGTAGTAACCAAGACAAGTAGAGTAGACGAGGCCGTCACCGCCGGACGTGAGCTTTGTGACAAATGCGGAACCGCCGCAACCGCTTTGAAACGCGTTGGCTGTTGTTGGAAAGCCGCTGCCGGCAGAACCTCCCACTGCATAAGCCGATCCTGAGGAGTCCACAGCGATTCCATTTCCTTGAGCGTTTTGGCCGCCTAAATACGTCGAGTAAACCAGCGGCGCACTGCCGAGTGCGTTAACTTTGGTGACGAACGCGGCGCCATTGGGCGCAGTAGTCTGGAACGCTCCCGGTGTCGTGGGAAAATCGCTGGAATGGGTCCAACCCGCGATGTAGGCGTTTCCGGCATTATCGACGGCTATTGCGGTGCCTTGATCTCCCTGGCTTCCTCCGAGAAAGCTTGAATACAGAAGATTGCCTTGGCCGGATTTCTTGCCGGGCCGAGGTTCCGAATAGATCACAGTGGGGTCGATGATCAGGTCTGACTGCTGGTCATGCTTGGCGACCTCAAAGGTGTAAGAGTTCTGTACTCCAACCTTGAAGTTCCCGCTGAGTGGGACGAACTTCCCCGCGATTTCCTGGTATATGCGCGGACTGGTCTCGAGCATGTCGCCGAACGCAGTCGCAACTTGCAAAGAGCCGTCATCGGCTAATGAAAGGCCTTTGATTCCTTCATACACCAGTTGCACACTGCTGGGGTCCGCACCAGGATGGACAGTGAACTCCTCTTCCAAATTCGGGCCGTTCGCGAATAGCTTGAGATCGATTCCTTTCCAGATGTCGCGATACACGACCTCTTTGTACGCCAGCACATGCGTGCGCCATTTGTCGGGATCGGAGCCAGTGAAATAGTTGTAGATGCCGGGCTGCGGATCGCGCGCCTCGATTGTTGGGTTCGGATTGGCGCTGACCAGCTTCTGCTTGAAGACTAACCTCTCCATCGGAGGCCGGTCAGACTTCAGGCGCGGATCGAATGGCTCGCGGCCGTGTGAAAGCCGCTCAAGGAAGGACGGCTTTGCTTCAGCAGCGTCCGGCGACTGCTTGCTCGATGGCCGCTGGAAGTCGAATACGATCCCCTCGTTCGTGAGCCACAGGTTTGCGCCGTTGCCGGTCACGAGAAACTTTACCCGAGGGTCGAACTGTCCCCGGTTCTCGATGAATATCGGCCCTTGGCGTTGCAGCAATTCGTTTACAGCCGACAAGTTCGGAGCCGGTGATGCTTGTGCGGAGGTATGTTGCCGCGGAACATCTGGCACGTTGGTTGGCGGAGCCGGCTTGCTCGCCGCTTGGTCGCGTGCGGGAGCAGTTGTGGCACCGGTGGCCGAGGCGGGAGGGGTTACAGCGGCGGAATCCGCTGCCCACGCCGGCTCCCAACCCATTGAGGTAAACAAGCCAAGCGAGACCAGGGCGACAACTAGAGTTTGTGGCAGTCCCTGGAAGCAGGAACTAAGGACGGTGCGAGCGTTCATGGGAGACCCTCCTGGCCCGATGGAAAGTCATAGCCGACTGGGCGCCGCCAACTGAAGGCCCAAGCTACGGCATATCCAAGATTAGGGCTTGGATTGTGCAATGCAGAAGTTTGCATGTCAATTGAATTGTCTCGATGTACGACATTGTCCCCGATTCGGGAATGTCGGAGAGCCGATGTTTCCGTGGCCAGCACGCGAAAGGCGCGATCTTCGACGAGACCGCCCAAGTGGCTTTGCGCCAGACTCGACGATCAGAACTGGGAGGCCGCTCTTGGCCTAGCCTCAGCTGAAAACAGCGGGTTGGAGACGCGCCGCTTTGTCTGTAAACTACTGAAAATAAACATGTTACGTCGGTGGAGGCGGCGGGAGTTGTGTTGAACCCGCGTCCGAAAATGCTGCCTGCCAGCAAAGAGTTTACCCTGAAGCTACTCTTGCTCGGCGCAGCGGGTGCGCGGTCCTGCGAGGTTATCCAGAGGTCCTCTTCCGGGACATGATGCGCGATGTTGGATAAGTTGCGATAAAGGACGTTATCGCCAACATCGGAATGGTACAAGTTTAGCGTATCAAACTTGCGCGGGAAGCGAGACCTCACGGAGAATTTCACTTCCACTCGGTTCGGAAAATGACCGATGTAACAAAAAAGAGGGATAAACTTGTTCGTCTTAGAAACGAGATAGCCTTGTACAAACTTCATGGTTCAGTTAATTGGGCCTGGGAGTGGCACCTTGTGCGATGGACCATTGTTTCTTTTCAGCTCGAAGGCAAAAACCAGCTCAATCCATTCTTCAATCCACCGAGCCGTTGCCTTACGCGTGTTTGCAGGAGTTTAGGCGGTTCCCTGCGGTGGCGTAAGTTGTTAAGGGGACTGAATAGATGGGCTTTGACACTGTAGAGGTCAGGGGTCGGAGCCCCCTTTCCTACTGCAGGAATCCCAGTTCTTCCAAGAGCTGTAATTAATGCCGTTCTCCTAGCCACTCGTCGATCTTGACGACCCCATTAGATTCATCGTAGTTGCGTCCATAGATCCTCAACGTAGTCCTTACATCCGCATGCCACAATATTTTTGAGAGAGTTAGATAATCTTCTGGATGCTCGTCGAGCCATTTGTAGGCGAAGATGTCGCGACATATGTGCGGCGTCACTCGCCTTCCGCAATAGCGGAGCGTCGTTTCTGAAATAATATAGCGAACTCCAACTGGCGAGAGCGGAGCGCCTTTGTCATTGATGAACAAAGTTCCAGGATCCCGACCGTTGAGTAGGAGTGGGCGGTAGACCGCGAGATATTCTTCGAGCGCGGGAATGATACACCGGGGCAGAATTCCGCGAATGGCGAGGCCCCTCTTCTTCTCCTGCGGTCGGAAATGGAATTGCCAAAATGTTTCATTAGGATTGAATCGCAGCCTCTCCTTGGCCCAGACAGGTAAAGCCACATGCACACCCCTGGGGAGTTCCGCCTTGAATATGTTTGTCTCGAATGGACTGCCAATGCGGCATTCTCGAATGTTACGCTGCCTCCAAGGTAATGTAAGCAGCCACTGGACCAGCAATTTGTTACGGCACACTACAGCTTTGCGCCTGCCAGTTGCCCGCTGCGCCGCTGCTGCCAGTTTGCCAACAGCCACATACACCTCGTCATAATGAAGCGTCTTTCTTGCTTTTCGTTCGATTTTGTCCGACTCATCCTCATCCGGCATCGCCTCCAGAATAGACGGGAACCAGTCGAAGTTACTCGATGCTAGCGCTGGGAATCCACGGACAGCCGCATAAAGCATGCCCAGTTGAATGCGCAGTGCATACGCAACAAGACCACGGTCATTGACGGACCATCTCACGAATGATGTAAGAGAATCCTGCGTGATCAACTCCGCTACCGAATCGGGTGCCGCATGGGCTTGGATCCTTGTAACAAATCCAAAAATTCGTTCAAATATTCCACGGAGGTGGTCTGCCGTGATGCGACGGTGCCTCGACCGGCAGGGCCTTCCAGGAGCGAATGCAGCTTGTTTCCACTCCAAAATAGCCAATATCTCTTCCCGCAGTTGTCCAGGCATTTTAGAAACGGACACGCCGTATCGAACTTCTGCGCGCGATCGAAAAGTCAGCTGCGGAAACATCTTTAGCAGGCCGGCTCGAGCGATTCCGCGACAAAAGGCCGCCTTTACCTTGTTTGCAGTCCCACAGGTCCTGCCCATTGCAATAGCCCTGTTCGTCCAGATCTCCAATTCGTGATCACCGAACTGCGCTGGGCTCTTGCCAATCTCCATTGCATATCGGACGAGACCCTTACAGCCACTCTTACCGTTGACCGCTTCAACTACGGGCCCCCACAGAGCCGCTAGCTCAGGTGCAGTCTGAGCACAACCGTGTGCTACAGCATGAGAAGAGAGAATGCGGACATAGTTGCAGTACGATCGAATGGAATTGCGGCTGTAACGCCGCTCCTGCAAGTATTTCTTAAGAAGTGGAATGCAACCTAAGGCCTCGTTGACTGTCAGGTTTTCGGTTGTCGTTCCGAGACACTCGCAAATCCGAGCCACCGTCGAGCGAAGCATGCCGAGCTGATTACCCGGAAGACCAACACTTTCGAGCACGGCAAGCAAATCAGACACTATTAAAGGCGCAAGCTGGATGTCTGTAGCATGCAAGTCACCAAACTGTCTAGCAATTGAATTCATATATGCATTTTCCCTTTCTTGTTCAGCCCCAATAAGATCTACGATTTACATATAGAACGTGCGCAGGAACGCAGGCCTGCGCAGTTCCATGACAATTAGCGAAGGTGTGTATCATTGAGCGCGATATATGAGAAGTTGTGCCATTCGTCGCGTAGTTAAGCTGGCGTGTTTCTGGCGCTCTGCTCCAATAAGATTTCAACGTATCTGGCTAAAACTCGACTGCGACCAGGAAGATTTCGCCGGACGAGCTTCTCTTCACTATCCACCCCCACTGTCGTGCGTACCGACACATTGAATGGCGGTGCGATATCAGCAGTCGTGCACATCGTCTTTCTGTAACATGCTCTTGTGCGTTAGTAGACCCTTAGCGCAGGTTTTCATCACTTCGTGTGATACAGGGCGAATTCGTGCGTTTTCGTACGACGTAGACGATCGCCCTTCGGAGTGCTGTTCTGAAGAAAACCCTCGATGTCTTGGGCGAGAAATCGCCCGCGACCGGGGAGGTTTCTCGGGACGAGCTTTCCATCAGTCACCCAGGCTTGGATTGTGCGCCGAGATACGTCGAACAGCTCCGCGATATCGGTAGTGGTATACATACCCTTCTGCTTTATCCCTTTGTGGGTCATTAGCGCTTCAAGTAGTGGATATCTGCGTCCTGCAACTGGTTCGTTGTCCATGGATCTCCTTCCTGGTTCCGGAGCGCAAGGCGTTTTCTTAACTGGTCCTGCCTCGTCTCGGGCGCCGCAAGCTGGCTCAAACTGTTATGAATTGTGCTGGATTGTCCCAGATGTTTCGAGGCGGAATGAACGGAATATACGGAACGAGGCGGCGGGATGACCGACGCCGCATCAAGAAAGCATCCCAGGCGGCGAAGTTGCGCGGGCGCGCAGCTGAGCCGCCCCGGTCTGATTGAATAGTGTGCTTAGCGAACTATTACTGGGAAATCTTTACGGTCAGGCCGCGATTCTAGGGCCCAAGTCTTACTTTCGGTGCCTTGGTTCCGCGTTAACGAGCTGTAAGATACGAGCCTTCGGTGGCCAAAATCCTTATTCAGTCGCCCTTCCTCTCCGGCTTGCCAGCGACTCCCCCGCTGGCGGAATCCTCTCTACTCCGAGGAGCAGGCTTCCCGAATAGTGGAGACGGCTCCAGGTCTTCCGGCTCAGGAATGTCGTTGACATCGAAGCTGCTGATGCCTACTTTCGTCTCCTCGGCTTTCCACCGCTGATAGGCCTCTTCACGATAAGTCAGAAACTCTTCTGCCGTCGGGGGATACAAAGCGCATCCCTCCATGAACCAGTGGTCGAAGCCCCGGCCAGCCTGCCTTCCCTTCAAGGTGTATTTGTCTAGGGCGTATTCGGGAATATTGAGTTCGAGACCCATGGCCCTCTCATAAAGGGTGCAGGCCAGGAACTCGTCTGCTAGACGTGCCTTAGGACTACGGCACATCATGAGGATGCAGTTCGCTAGCGGGAGACACTCCCGTCGATAGGCTCGGAACTCGAAGTACTGCCGACGAAATTCCGGCACCATTCGAATGGCGTTGACGTTTGCCAATCCGATATCTTCGTTCACTATCACGAGCAGCCGGCGCCAAAGGTAATGTTCGTAGCGTGGGATCAATTCCAACGCCCAGAACATCGCGTCTCGTTCCTTACCGTGCCGGATTTCCTTCTGCAAAGCCGAGACTACTTCGGACAATCGGTACCCACTCTGTGTCAATCTAGGTGTCATCACTTACACAGCCTTTCTGGGGCTTACAGCCCCATGTTTATTGTCCGGAAGAAGTCGGCCCGCGACGCGACGGCGGTACGGTTCGGCAGGTTGCTTCTACCGCAGGTCGGACGAGATTCTCGGGTGACCAACGGATTTGCGGCCCGGACACGGCACCACGACTTGACCGGTCGCAGAAGGTGAGTAGGCTCGCAGTTACATTGGAATGGGTCCAGTAGTCCGGATAAACTCCTCGCAGGAGTAGGTGCAATGCGGTTCCGGCATGGTGCGATTATGGATCCTTTTTGCGGTGCTGGCACCTTAGTCAAAGGAAGCTATGACCGAAGACAACGAATACATCTATACGTTGGAAGAGTTGGAGCAACTGCCCGATCGAGACCGCCGAACTCGTCGCTATATACGATCGATTGGCTTGCGGCTGAAACCCTTGATACGACGAGGCGGCCGTGCAACTGCGTTGGCTGATAAGGAGCTCCTGGCAGAGATCAAGTCCCAGTACGCGCAGATTAGAGGGGAACGCGGCCGACCCGCACATATCGATGAGTATTTCGTGAAAGGACCCGGCAGGAAAGGGCACATCGGTGTGAATGACGCCTGCGCGGAGATCATTCAGCAATCGAGAGATCTTCCGCACAACACGATACTCAGATATTTTCGGCGATATCCTGCCGATAGAGTTGCCTTGCCGTCATCATCGGCAGAAACGTCTTCACAAGAAGTCAAGAGAAGGATCTTCACGAGCGACATTAAACAGGTTCGAGAGATATTGTCTTGACAGGCCCTCCCTGCCAGGCGTTCAGGTGACCTGACCGATCTTTTGTACCAAGTAGATTGTTAGTGTAGCGCCTCGTTTGAA
>ODAK010001254.1_pt1 | contig 28254 bp, 22 predicted proteins | sample 1539591 | NCBI WGS metagenome assembly ODAK01 (sample SAMEA3539303, study PRJEB22396) | soil metagenome | biome: tundra; feature: field; material: soil | place: USA | collected 2010-05 | depth 0.15 m
ACAGCCAGCTCGAAAACCGCGTCTACTCGGTGCCCGAAGACCTGGACAAGCAGGTCGCGCGCATGAAGCTGGAGTCCATGGGCGTGAAGATCGACCGGCTCACTCCCGAGCAAGAGCACTATCTGTCGAGTTGGTCGGAAGGCACGTAGGCAAGGACACATTACCTGGCCGCGAATGGCACTCCGCCGGCGCCGCGCGTGAAGCTGTAAGGCACACGCGCGGCTCGTTGAATCTCGCCTCCCTGAAATCCCATTGCGTCGAAGCCTATGGCGCCACTGCCGGGGAGGTGCCAACGGCCGGCGAAGAGGTCTGATAGGTCGAGGTGTTGCCCGATTTCTGTATAAATACCTCCGCCGAACCCAGGCAGGCAGGGGCCACGCCCGGGCCTCCGGTTGGGTTATTCGGCGTGATCTGGGGAACGAACTCCTCGCGGCCCGACTTGGTGTACGGGTTGGTATTGAAACTCAGCGAAGCCATGGTGCCGGGACTCAGATTCACCTGTTGCGTGGGCCCGACCTGCTTGCCGTTCTTATTCGCAAAACTCAGCAGGGCCACGCATGGGCTGTCAGGCGGCGCTGCCGCGTTGATCTGCATGCTCTGGCCGAGAACCACGCCTTGCGGCACGAATGACGGGGGACCCGTGATACTGGACGCCGGTGGAACGGGAATTCCCGGATAGAACACGGAACCGACTCCGTTGCTGGTGTTGAACACTTCCACGCTCCCTTGCAGGCTTCCCAACGGGGTGCCGGGCAGCGCAGTCACCACGGGCTGCAGCTCTATGCGTCCGGAGGATATCAGCTCGCTCGCAGCCAAATCGAGGAAAGCCGTCTGGCCTGGATTCAGGCTCACCATCTGGCTCGGACCCACCATCACGCCCGCGCTGTTCTGGAATCCCAGTTGGGCCTGAACCGGAACGCCCGGCGGCACTTTCACCGGTCCCTCGATCACGGTGATCCGTATGGTCTGGGTGGGATCTAGCCCGACAGGGGTATAGAGCAAATAAGGTGGCAAATAAGGCGGGCTGCCCACCGGGCCTCCCATCACGATGAAGCCTGGCGGTCCGGGCGGGAGTCCGGTGGATCCGAATGTGCCCACCAAGCCGCCAGTTGAAGAGCTATACCTGGTAAACGCGGGGTCGCCCGCCACGTAAATTTCCGTATCCGGACCGAATGCAAAGTCGGCTTGACCTGCATTGGAATAGGGAACGGAAAAGGAGACCGGGGCGCCGGTGCTCCCGTTATACTCGAAAATGCTATAGTAAGTGCCATTGGTATTTGGGATGGACAGGCTAAAGTCCACATAGAGGTTCCCATTAGGACCGAAGTGAAGGCCCCATGGGAACGCGCCGGTATCTGGAAAGGCAGGGACAAATACGCTCTTAAAGGCCACGGTGCCGCCGGCCGTGCTGAATTGCAGTACACTACGCGAGCCCAAGTCCGACACATAAAGGTAGCCATCGGGACCGAACGTCAAATCAAACGGGTAGCAGGCCACGCCACTAGGGTTGTAGCAAACGTATGTACCCAAGGGCAAACCGGTGGGATCGAAAACCCGGATAAAGCCGGAATTATCGGCCATGTAAAGGGCGCCGCCGGCAACGAACGTAATGCCGAAGGGATATGCATTACCGCCGATGGGATGAACAAACGTTCCGATCAACGCTCCCGTCGAGGGGTTGAAGTACAGCACCTGCTTGTTGACGCCATCGGCTACATACAAATTCCCGTCGATCCCAAAGGCCAGTCCGTTCGACGACGCCAAACCGCCGCTGAAGGTTAGCTTGTAGGCCCCGGTATATTGGCTGTACGACCATACCTGGCTGGCGTAGGGGCCGCCCGCGCCATTGCTGACGAAGATGTCGCCCCGTGCCGCCGGCAGCCACAGACAAGACATAAGCACGACCAGCGCGGCCGGCATGGCCCACGTTTCGCGAGCACGTAAATACGATTTATACATGGTGGTCTCCTCCAGGTCAGAAGGGACACGTCCCAAGCGCCCGCCAATCCACTGCTCATGCCGGGCAGCCCGTGTTTCCCTCTGAATTCGCCTCCTCTGGTCTGGCAGGTTACACGGACCATGGCGTCCCTGTCAAATGATCTTTTCCTTACTGCCATATGACCCGATAAACTTTCTGAATCCAAGAGGCTAGAGAGAGTTGTGACGCGGATTCCGGCGTGCTAGACTTGCCACGATAGGGGTGCAGTGCCGATGAGCTCACCAGCCGTTTCAGGGCCCGTCTATCGGTTCGGCGTCTTTGAGGTCGACCTCCGCAAGAGGGAACTCTTGCGCCGGGGCGCCCCCGTTCGACTGCAAGACCAGCCGTTCCGCGTTCTCTGCTTGCTGCTGGAGAAGCCCGGCGAGGTGGTAACTCGCGACCAGTTGCGCCAGGCGCTGTGGCCCTCCTACACCTACGTCGAGTTCGACGGCAGCCTCAACGCAGCGCTAAAGAGGTTGCGCTTCGCCCTGGGGGATTCCGCCAGGAATCCGACGTTCATCGTGACGCTGCCCAAGCACGGGTACCGTTTCATCGCGCCAGTCGCGGTGGAAGATCCCAGTGATTCTCCGGGCCAGCGCGTTGCGAACCAAAACGCCTCGCAACTGGCCGTGGTCATGATTCCCGGCTCTTCCGCGTCCGCGAACGGCCGGGCCGCGGGTGTGGTCCACCTGGGACGGCGAAGGCGCTGGATGTATCTGGCTATTCCCTGCGTTGCGGCGATTCTCCTGCACCAGGTCGTCTACTGGCTGTTCCCGCTTCCTCCACCCCGAATGATTAACCGCACGCGCCTGACGCACATCGGCAATGTCGAGCCAGGACCGATCGTGACGGATGGAACGCGCATCTTTTTCTGCGCCAGGCGCGGCGCCAGACGTTTTCCGATGCAGGCTTCCATCAACGGAGGCGATGCGATTGAGATCAAGACGCCCTTCGAGAACTCGACGATCTTCGATATTTCGCCTGATTTAACAAGTTTTCTGATCGGTTCCCTTGAGCGTATTGGTGATGAAAACAGACTCTGGGTTTGGCCTGTTCAGGGAGGGGCGCCGCGTCCGTTCGGTGACGTCCTTTGCGCGGATGCGGCGTGGTCGCCCGATGGACGGCAGGTGGTTTATTCCTCTAAGGGGACGCTCTACAAGGCCAATAGCGATGGCTCAGCGTCTCGTCCGCTGGCACGCAAGCCCGCTTATAACCCTAAATGGTCCGCCGACGGCCGCAAGCTCAGATTCAGCAACTGGGATCCCGTCTTGCAGGTGCATTCCCTGTGGGAGGTTGGGGCTGACGGATCTCATCTCCAACAGGTGTTTCCTGGAGACGAAAAGCTTACGGACACTTCCGTGGGATTCTGGCTCGCCGGTGGCAAATACTTTGCCTTCTTGCGGGGATCCTTCCCCCGCCAGAAGCTATGGATGACTCGCGAATGGCGGAGTTTCTTCAGGCGGTCTTCGCCCCACCCTTTCCTTGTGTCCACCGGAGCGGAGGATACGGAAACTGTCGCGGGCCTGGGACGGAACGGTTCCAGGCTGATTTCCGTCGGATACTGGCCCGACGAGAAACTCCACCGGCTCTCCTCCGATTCCCATTCACTCTACACTGCGTCGGTATTTCCCTCGGCTGGAAACCTGCATTTCTCCCGAGACGGAAGATGGGTCGCATATAGCTCGGCTGTCGATGGCGCGCTTTGGCGCTGCGCTGCGGACGGCACGGATTGCCTTCAGCTAACTCCCACGCCCATGGTCGCCCTGGAACCAAGGTGGTCTCCGGATGGCACGCAACTCCTCTTCCTTGACACCCAGCCCAACGTAATGCGCCATTTGCGGGTGGTTGCGGCCCGAGGTTCCTCGCCTCCGAGAGCACTCGGGCCGCTGGATCTTGTAGCTGGTGTAGCAGACTGGAGTCCGGATGGAAAGCAAATTATATTGGACATGAGCGCCCCACCCACAGAGGCGCCTGATTACCTGTATCTGATTGACGTCGCCACCGGGAAAACGAATCTCTTGCCAGGCTCGAAGGGTTTTCACACCCCAGCTTGGTCGCGGGACGGCCGATGGATTGCCGCAATCAGCTCCGCAGACACGCGGATATTCTTCTACAGGCCGAAGCAAAAGGAATGGCTGCCGGGGCCGGTAGGTAGGCGTCTCGGGTATCCGTATTGGTCCTATCGCTGCGATGAACTGTTCTTCCAGGATTTGGGCGAACCCGGCCAGCCCATCCACCGGCTCAATCCCACAACCGGAAGGAGCGGATTGTCCTTCAGTTTCAACGAAGCTCTTCAGAAGGATGCGGTTACCTGCCGGCTCGCCGGCATCGGTTTGGATGATACGCTCTATGCGCTGGTGATTGGAGCGACGGCTGATTTATTCGCCGTGGATTTGGATCTACCTTGAGTTGCCTGCGCCATGCGCAAGCTCTTCGTGTTGGGCCGAATGGCCTCGAGCTTTGGTGCCACTTCTTTCCAGGTCTCGACCCACTGCCGCATCATCCCCCGCTCTTCCATACTCCAATCATCGACCAGCAGGGCGTGGTCTGGCTATACTGAGCATTCGTTCATGGACGGCGCGAGGATCTATGAAACCGAAATCGCGATTGCCGGCGGCGGGCTGGCGGGCATTGTGGCCGCGTACGAACTGCTCGGCCGCGGCCGGCGCGTCCTGCTGATCGATAAAGACCGGCGCGAAAACTTCGGCGGGCTCGCCAAAGAATCCTTCGGCGGCGTGCACATGATCGGCACGCCGCATCAAAAACGGCTGCGCATCCACGATTCGCCCGCCCTCGCATGGCGCGACTGGCAAAGCGTGGCCGATTACGATCCGGCGGACGATTGGCCGCGCGCCTGGGGCCGCTTCTACTGCGAGAATTCCCGCGAATACATCTTCGAATTCCTGGATCGAAAGAAGATTACCTTTTTGCCGCTGGTGAACTGGCCCGAGCGCGGCCTCTACGCGCCGGGCAATACCGTGCCCCGATGGCACATCGTCTGGGGTACCGGCTACGAAATCATCCACCGGCTGCTGGACGCGCTGGAGTCGCACCCGCAACGCGCGAATCTGGAGCTGCTCTTCGATACCGAAGTCTCCGCCATCGAGATGACCGGCGGGCGCGCCACTGGCATTCTCGGCCGCAAAATGGGCCCCAAGATGGATGATGCGAGCGACGTGATGGTCGGCGCCGAGCACGTCGTCATCGCATCCGGCGGCGTGTGCGGCGGCGATCTCAGTTGCGTGCGCGCCAATTGGTATAAGCCCTGGGGAGATCCGCCGCAGGAGCTGCTCAACGGCGCGCACCGCTACGGCGACGGCCTGCTGCACCGCGGCGTTGCGGAACTGGGCGGCGCCGTGACGCATCTCGACCTCCATTGGCATTACGCCGCGGGCGTGCATCACCCCGCCAAACGCCGCCCCCACGACGGCTTGAGTCTGGTGCCGCCCCGCTCGGCGCTGTGGTTGAACGCGCGCGGCGAGCGCATTATGAATCCCGGCCCCATGCCGGTTTATGCCGATACGCGGCATCTGGTATCGAGCGTTCTCGCGCAGCCGGGCAAGTATTCCTGGCAAGTGATGAACTGGAAAATCGCGATCAAGGAACTGGCGGTTTCGGGCTGCGATTACATGACTGCGTTCCGCTACAAGAAGAGGCTGGGCCTGGCGGCCAGTCTGCTGTTCGGCAACAAGGATCTGGTGAGCCGCCTGATCCGCGACTGCCCGGACGACATCGTAGTGGCGGACCATCTCGACGAACTGATGGAGCGCATGAATCGGAAGAGTCTCTACGGCCTCAAGATCGATCGCGAGCGGATGGAGGCAACCGTGCGCTCGTGGGACGATATGCTCGACCGCGGCCCGGCTTACTCCAACGACGACCAACTGCGGCGGATCGCCAACGCGCGGCAGTATCGCGGCGACCGCGTGCGCACGTGCAAGTTCCAGAAGATCCTCGATCCCAAAGCGCGCCCGCTGATCGCGATTCGCGAGTTCATTTTGAGCCGCAAAAGCCTGGGCGGAATCCAGACCGACTTGCAGTGCCGTGTGCTGCGCGCCGCCGATGGGCAACCGATTCCGGGCTTGTACGCCGTGGGCGAAGCGGCGGGCTTCGGCGGCGGAGGCATTCACGGCAAAGGATCGCTGGAAGGCACCTTCCTGGGCGGCTGCGTCCTCTCCGGCCGCCTGGCCGGACAATGCATCGGAAAGTGAATCGCCCCCTCGCGTCGCCGTGTCCCCGTCTCCCCGCGTCGCCGCGTCGCTGTGTCGCGCCTACTCAATCCCCAGCGTAATCAAAATAGCCTCCACATCGGCCGCGCGCACGTGCACGTCCGCGCTCATGGCGGCGGGGTTGGTACGCTCGTCGAACGCCTGGAACAGCGCCATCTTGGCGATGGCGTAGCGCTCGCTCGCGTACAGCGTACGGCCGTGGCGGCTCTCCCAATCCTCCACCGCGGCGTCGCTCACCAGAACGGAAACCGCGATCGACGTCTTGCGGTCCGCGGAGACGTCGAAGACATGCTCGGTCCCGCTGTTGCGGTCGCGTTTATAAGGCCGGTGGCCTTCATAGTAATACTGATAAACATAACCGCTTTGTCCGGAATAGGTTTTCTGGCGGCGGATTGCCGGCGCGCCGGTCAGCGGCTGCGGTTTGCGTGAAAGCCAGCGATCGAACACCCTTCGATTATCCAGGTACTTCAGTCCTCTTGACAAGCGCGGGTTTTGGAGTGACACTATATATGGAATCAGCCGGTGATGATTCCAACGCAGAGGAAACGCAGAGTACACCGAGTGGCCGGCTTCTGCTGATGCCGGCAAGGAGGTGCCAATAGAACCGGGCCAGAATGGGGGCGGTCGTCACCCCGGGCAGTAGGCAGGCAGTACGAGGAATTCTCGAACGGCCGGATTAGCGCCCAACTAGGCGCTGCGCTTGTAGCGCAAATCAGATGGCCGGCAACGAGATCTTCAGTCTACGATCCGCGGATAGACCGCCCTTTTCGTTTCTTCCAGTACCTTTCCCCACCCTTTCCTGCTGCATCCCGTGTAAACTGAGATGTACTCCTCCTGCGATATGACACCTCTTCCCCGTGAAATCGTCGCCGCCCACAGTCCCGATTCCGACGACGCATTCATGTTCTATGCGCTGGCCACCAAGAAAGTCCGCTCCCCCAAAGTGACCTTTCGCCATATCCTGGAGGACATCGAATCGCTGAATCGCAAAGCGGTCGAGGGCTTGTACGACCTCTCCGCAATTTCCTATCACGCGTATCCGTACGTGGCCGATAAATATGTGCTGATGGCCAGCGGCTCCTCGATCGGCGATGGGTACGGTCCCATGCTCGTGGCGGCGCGCCCTATCGAACCGGAAGAATTGGCCGGCAAGCGCATCGCGGTGCCCGGCAAGCTCACCACCGCCTACTTGGCACTGAAATTGTTCCAGCCGGATTTCGAAGCCGTGGTAACGCCTTTCGAAAAAATCATGCACGCCGTCCGCGAGCACTCCGTGGAAGCAGGCCTGATCATTCATGAAGGGCAGTTGACCTACGATCGCGAAGGATTCCACCGCGTGCTGGACCTGGGCCGGTGGTGGAAGAGCAAATACGGGTTGCCGCTGCCGTTGGGAGGCAACGCTCTGCTGCGCACGTTGCCGGGCGACATCCAAAGCGAGTGCTGCCGTCTGATGCGCGAGAGCATTCAATACGCGCTCGACAATCGCGATGAGGCGCTCAGCTACGCGTTGCAGTTCGCGCGCGATATGGAGACCAGCCTGGCTGAGAAGTTCATCGGCATGTACGTGAATCACTTCACCCTGGACGCCGGCGATATCGTACCCGCGGCGGTGCAGAAGCTGCTCGATCTGGGCCATGAAGCGGGTCTCATTCCGCGGCGCGTGCAGGTCGAGTTCGTCCGCTGATTGCTACATTAGAAGCATGGCCTTTCATCGAGGAGTCCTCCTCCTGCTGTGTCTCTCATTTTGTCTGGCGGCCCCTGCCCAAGATGCCGCGCTGCGCCCCAAAGACGTCCGTGAGATGGGAAAGGGCGGCGCCGATGCCATTCCCAAACTGGCCGCGCTGCTGACCAACCCCGATTTCGAAATCCGCCTGGAAGCGGTCAAACAGATTGCGGACATCGACACGCAATACAGCCTCGATCCGTTGATTCAAGCCACCCGCGATAGCGACGCCGAAATCCAGATCCGCGCCACCGATGGCCTCGTCAATTTCTATCTGCCCGGTTATCTGAAGACCGGATTCGCGTCTTCCTTGCGCCGTGCGGGGACCAGCATCAAGGGCCACTTCACCGATACCAACGACCAGGTGATCGACCCTTACATCACGCCGCGCGCGGACGCGATCGCCGCGCTGGGCGCTCTGGCGCGCAGTGGCGCGAAGATGGAAGCGCGGGCCAATGCGGCGCGCGCCATCGGCATCCTGCGCGGCAAAGCCGCCATACCGGATCTGGTCCAGGCGATGCATTCCAAGGACACCGCGGCGATCTACGAGTCGCTGGTGGCCTTGCAGAAGATCCGCGATCCCGAAGCGGCTTCCAGCATCGCGTTCCTGCTGCGCGACCTCGACCCGAAGGTGCGGATCGCCGCCATCGAAACCACTGGCCTGCTGCTGAATAAATCGGCCTTGCCCGACTTGGTGGACGTCCTCAACCATACGCGCGACAGCAAAGTGCGCCGCGCGGCGCTGACCGCCATCGCCATGCTGCCCGCGGAGAGCAGCCGCGAAATCTACGCGCGCTATCTCGGGGATAAGGACGAGAAGATGCGCGCCGCCGCGGCCGAAGGCTATGCGCGCTTGAAGAATCCGGCGGACCTGCCCATGCTGGAGAAAGCCTGGCAGGATGAAGGCAAGACGTCTCCGCGGCTCTCGATGGCGTTCGCGCAGGTGATGCTCGGCAAGACGGAGATCTCCGAATTCAGCCCGCTCCAATTCCTGGTTAACACGCTTAACAGCGCCGCCTATCACGGCGAGGCATTCCCGTTCCTGGTGGAATTGGCGCGCGATCCAAGTGTGCGGAAATCGCTTTACACGCCGCTGTTGCAGGGTACCAGGGACGAGAAAATCTACCTCGCGCGGGTGATGGCGCGCAGCGGCGACAAGGACGATGTGCCCCAGTTAGAGAAGTTGAGCCACGATGCGGATCCGGAAGTGGCGCAGGAAGGACTGCGGGCCTTGCGGAATTTGCAGGCCCGCACCTGAACGGAATCTTACTTGGCCTTCTTCTGCTTCTGCTGGCCGACGCGCACCTTGAAGTGCAGGACCTTCGACTCCTGGTACGCCTTGTGATCGTGCCGGGCCACTACGTCGGCCAGATACTTTTCCACGCTGGCGTCTTTCGGGAGCACGGCCATGACGGTGAAACTCTCGCCGCACTCCGGGCAGAAGGGCCGGAACCGCTTGACATTCGGAATTGCCATAACGTTGTTAGTTTAGCACGGCGGCGTAGCCCATCGCCTATCGCCCGGTAGCCAGGGTGCCTAAACGTGTTCGGCATCTCGCCCTGGCACCATGTTATACGCCTCTTTGGGGTTCAGCGCCTTGCGGACGCTGCCTTCCAGTTGTTCCAAGGTGGGATGGGCACGGGCCGGTAGTTGTTTCCGAAACTGGGCGCGTTCAGCCCGCGCGTCATAAAACAGAAAACAGCATCACTGTATTGGGACGAAAAGTCCAGCGGAATCCGCGCCCCGGCATCCCGCGGAATACCGGGAACTTCAGCGCAGGACCCCGGCGAGGGGAGCCTCAATCCCGACAACGTTGAAGCACCCCGCCGAAGCGTCGGAATCCGCGTTAGCGGTTTACGGCCCTGCTCGATGGGAGCGAAACCAATTTCTTCGATTTAGGTTTTCGCCGTTCCTTTGCGCGTGTACCCTAGCAAGACGGCAGCCAGGCCAATTACTAATAAGATTGCGGAGTCAGGCTCAGGCGTGACCTCAACAACCGAATTGAAGGTGCCTGCGAAATTTGCGCCGGAGCCTGTAATGGGTAAGTAAATAAAGTCAGTATCGGTCCATTCCCCCGGCAGGCTTGGAAAGATGCTGGGGAGGGCTGTCGAAGTCAGCACTCCATTGGCGTCGGGAGCTGAAAACTGAAGCTCAAATGAGGCGAAGCCGGTGGAATCGTAGCCCGGATCGCTTGCAATAGGGCCAGTGGCGCTCGGCGCTGACTCGACCCAGACCATTGCGTCATAACCGAGTGGAACGCCCCAAACGTCCGCGCCAGTGTTATTGAGTTCATCCAATATGTCCCAGCCGGAGGTACCAGGCGTCTGTGCCGTTAATGTAGAGCCTCCGAATTCAAAGACCGATGCCTGAGCCGAAACGTAGTCGGCGTAATTAGCTCCTGTATCTAATGGGACCGCCGCCGGGTTGTAAAACAGGAAAGCGGTTAGCGTGGTCCCAACTGGCACAGAAGCGAACCCCGAGACAGTCACTTGACCGACTGCCTCAAGTTCGATCGTTCCAGCCAATGCGCTCAAACTCAGGCATAACGAGACAATCACCATCAAGAACCGAATGATCTGTGGTCGCGACATAAGTCTTCCTTCGGTGTTCTAGCATAACACCAAAACATTGCCTTGAGGGCAGTGCCCGGACATGCGGGTGCTTAAACGTTTTCGGGATTGAGGCACGCTTCGCCGTCCTGCGCTGAAGTTCCCGGCATTCCGCGGGATGCCGGGGTGCCGGGGTGCGCTCGCCGCTGGAAATCCCCGCCGGCCTCCGTGCGCGCTTAGAAGTCGCCAGACTGGATTCGCTGGCTCTGTTCCGATCCCTGGACCGTATGGATCTTTCCCCCGATGAAATCCCGCAGCGCCTCTTCCGGCAACTCTTTGAAAGGGATGCCGATTATGCAGAAGCTCTTTAGGCGCTGGACCAGGTGGAAGGAAGTTTGGATCGCCGTGCCATGCTCCGCGATAGGTTCCAGGCCGAGATCCCGAAAACGTTTAACCACCCCGGTGGCCGAAGGAGGGCGGCGTAATCTTGCGTGGTACCTTGACCAAAAAGAACGCAGGGGACAAATGGTTCATGCCGCTGCCTGTCGTGATGCAGTTGGGCAAGAGCAAGTTCGCGCGGACATTGATATATGCCGATGGCGAGAAGAAGGACTTCGCTTTAACTCGACCCCGACCTCTGGATACTATCGGATTCCACCACGGCGTCGGCGAGTCACTGATCCGGGATGAGATGGTCACCGGAGAGTATCGCGTCCGTATCCCTACCCGTGATTTCCTGGATTGGTCCTGTTTCGGAAGCTGGAATAAGCGGCAGATGCACTTGGAGATTGCGCTGTGCCGGCGCATTGACTTCGATGTGAGCCTCGACAGGAAGTTCCACGGTGGCCTGCATACGGGTATTGTCTCATGCCGGCTTGCGCGCTCGCGGATCTCCCGGTCCACGTCATAATGCGTGAACAGCCGCAGAACCTTGCCAACAAAACCGTTGACAACATAATTGTTGGCAGAGGTCAGGAAGCAGCCAGTGAACCCACTCCCGCCGCCACCTCCGCCAGCGCGGCCAGCGCCATCTCGCAACCCTCCCGGTCCACGTCGTAATGCGTCACCAGCCGCATCAACGTCGCGCTGATCGGATTGATCAGCACGCCGCGCTCTCGCAACCGCGCGCTGATCTCCGCCGCCGGAAGTCCCGTGCCGCTCACATCGAACATCACGATGTTGGTCTGCACCTTGGCCGGATCGATCTGAATTCCGGGAATGCCTGCCAGGCCTTTCGCCAGCAGGCGGGCGTTGCGATGGTCCTCGCCTAGGTGGCGCGGGCTCTGTTCCAGCGCGATCAACCCCGCGGCGGCCAGCACGCCCGCTTGGCGCATGCCGCCGCCCAGTCGCTTGCGGTAGAGGCGCGCCCGCGCGATATCGTCCGCCGTGCCGGCCAGCATCGAACCCACGGGCGCGCCCAGCGCTTTCGACAGGCAGAACATCACCGTATCCACTTTGGCCACGATCTCGCGCACAGGCTTGCCCAGGGCCTCGGCGGCGTTGAACACGCGCGCGCCATCCATATGAACTCTTAGCCCGCGCTCGTGCGCCTGGTCGCAAATCTCGTGGATGAGCGCCAGCGGATAGACCGTGCCGCCGGCGATATTGTTCGTGTTTTCGATCTCGACCAAGGCCGTGCGCGCGCGATGCGGCCCGAGCGGTCGGATTTCGCGCGCAATCTGCTCCCAGCTCATGATGCCATCGGCGGTCTGAATGGGCCGCCCCACGCAGCCGGAAAACCAGGCCAGCATGGAAAGCTCGTATTCGAGCACGTGCGCGCGCACGTCGCAGATCACTTCCTCGCCATGGCGCGTATGCAGCTTCACCGCGATGGTGTTGCCCATGGTGCCGGTCGGGACGAACAGCGCGGCCTCTTTGCCCGTGATGGCGGCGGCGCGGCTTTCCAGCAGATTTACGGTGGGGTCTTCGCCGTATACGTCGTCGCCCACCTCGGCTTCCATCATGGCCCGCCGCATCTCCGGCGTGGGCTTGGTGACAGTGTCGCTGCGCAGATCGATCATGTCAGGAACTCCTGAAAAACTTCGTTGGACAGCATCACGCCGCGGCTGGTCAGGCGTAGCACATCGCCATCGGTTTCGAGCAGGCCTTGCTCGATGAAGCGGCGGATCGGCTCGCCAAAGTGCTCCCATTCACGCGGCTCGGGGCGGATCCCCTGGGTCAGACGCAGGCCCACGAAGAAACGCTCCTCCAAAGGGTTGCGCTCGACGCTCACCGGTTGCCAGGCGCCGAGATATTCATTCAAGGATTCGGGATTCTGCCAGCGGAGCCGGCCATCGAAGGAATGGGCATCGCTGCCAAAGCCGGCGTAAGGCTCCAATAGCCAGTATTTCATATTGTGCCGGGATTCGTGGCCCGGCGAGGCGAAATTGGAGATTTCGTAGCGCCGCAGGCCCAGCGCGGCGAGCCGTTCGACCGCGATTTCGTAGAGGTCGGCGGTCAGATCGCCGGAAGGCCTGTCGGCCGCGCCGTAACGCGTCCCGCCGGACAGGATCTCGCGCCCCAGGCGGCTGTCCTCGTCCACTTCCAGCATGTAGACGGAAGCGTGATCGGGCGCCAGGCGCGCGATCCAATCGAGGGATTCTCGCCAGCTTGCTTCGGTCTGTCCGGAAAGGCCGGCGATGAGGTCGATGTTGATCTTGGCGATGCCCGCGTCGCGCAGCACATCCATCTCGGCGGCGACGACCTGGGCGGTGTGCTTGCGTCCTGTACGCGCGATCTCCGGCTGCACGAAGGATTGTACGCCCAGGCTCACGCGGTCGATACCGGTCTCCGCCCAGGCGCGCGCGCGTTCCGGCGTGACGGTGCCGGGGGCTGCCTCGAGCGTGACTTCGAGCCAGGGACGTCCCGGAATCAGCGCCAGCACGGCCGCCAGCGCTTCCGGGTCCATAGCGCTGGGCGTGCCGCCGCCCAGGTAAACCGTTTCCGGCCGCCAGGCCCACTCATGCCGTGCGATTTCGGCGCGCAACGCGTCCAGGTAACGCGTTTCCATCCCGCGCGGAAAAACGCCCGAGGCGAAATTGCAGTAGGTACACTTCTGCGCGCAGAAAGGATACGAAACGTAGACGCCCGCCACCTACCTTATGATAGCGTGGTGCCTTCGTTGCGTTCTTCCTCGAGTTGCCGGAACAGGGCTTCGGTGTCGAACGGAAGAGAGCCGGACGGCAGGTCTAGCGAGGTGAACCGGGTCTCGATCAGGGAGCCATTCTCGTCGAAGCGATATGCGATGAGTTCCTCGGGATTGAGCAACACGATTTGGCGGACCCCGACTTGTTTGTAGTCGCGAAAACGCGCGAGCTGTTCGGACAATCTGTCGTCAGGCGATAGGATCTCAATGACGGCCCAAGGGATCGAGTTTACGATCTTGCCGGGCGGAAGAGGTACGGGACATAGCATCAGGTCCGGGATGCGATACCGAGCCCGCTCGACGATCTGGGTGCGAGCATCCGAAAGCGCTGCAAATCGGAACTGCTTGCGGTACCTGCGAAAATACTCGCCGAGGATAAGCTGCAAGAGGCTATGTGCAATGGTTGGCACGTCACGCTCCACCAGAACGCCCTCGACGTACTCCATGTCGGGATGGTAACCGGAATTGAGATATTCGTCCGCCGAAACGATCGGAATTGTCGGTGCAACCGCCATAGACTCAGTATACGCCTTTACGCGAATGCCCCAAAGCGGTCAGCGGTCAGCAGTCAGCATTCAGCCACGCCTCCGGCGCTCACCGCTGACTGCTGAAGCTGATCGCTGAAAGCTGATCGCTGACAGCTTCCCCCTACGAATGCCCCAGCACCCTGTGCGGCTGGTACGGCTCCGCCAGCGCCTGCAACTCCCGCTCATCGAGCTTCAAGCTCAACGCCGCCACGGCATCCTCCAAATGCTGCATTTTGCTGGCTCCCACGATTGGCGCGGTAACGCCGGGCTGCTGCAAGATCCACGCCAGCGCCACCTGCGCATTCGGCACGCCGCGCGCACGGGCGATCTCGCCGACGCGATCCACCACGGCGAAATCCGACGGCTGGTAATACATCCCGTGCGCGTACGGGTCGGTCTTCGATCGCACCGTTTCGCCGAAATCTTCCTTGCGCCGGTTGCCCGCCAGGAATCCGCGCGCCAGCGGACTCCACGGAATCACCCCGATCCCCTCTTCGCGGCAAAGCGGAATCATCTCGCGCTCCTCTTCGCGATAGATCAGGTTGTAGTGATTCTGCATGGTGACGAAGCGGGTGAAGCCCATTTCATCGGCCTTGTAAAGCATCTTGGCGAACTGCCACGCGAACATCGAGGAGGCTCCGATATACAGCGCCTTGCCCTCTTTCACCACGTCGTCCAAAGCTTCCAGGGTCTCCTCGATGGGTGTCTCATAGTCGAGGCGATGAATCTGGTAAAGGTCCACGTAGTCGGTCCCCAGGCGCCGCAAGCTGTCGTCGATGGCGTGCCGGATATGCTTGCGCGAAAGCCCCCGCTGGTTGGGATCGTCGCCCATGGGGTTGAACACTTTGGTCGCGATCACCACCCGGTCGCGCGACGGGCCGAAGTCCTTGAGCGCCCGGCCCAGGATCTCTTCGCTGGCGCCCAGCGAATACATATCGGCGGTGTCGAAGAAGTTGATGCCGAGCTCCAGCGCGCGGCGGATGAACGGGCGGCCTTCTTCCTCTTCCAGCACCCACTCCCGCCAGCGCTTCGACCCGTAGGTCATGGCGCCCAGGCAGATGCGCGAAACCTTGATGCCGGCCTTTCCCAAGTTGACGTATTCCATATCCGGATTCTAACGTGGCGCGGGAGGGCCAGGCGACCCTGTTCCAGGCTGGGGAGGCGGCCACGGAAGCAGTCAAGGCAAACCAGGAGAGCGGCCAATAGGGCGGCACCGGCCCCGGTGGGCTTTGAGGACGGCCGACTAGTAAACACATACTTGCCTCAGGGACAGAGCGCTCTGCATAATGAAGTAGTGACAGGCGAACGGTTTAGGCTCGGACGTCAGGCGCCACTTATCCGCGTAGGGGAACGTGGTATGCGGAACAGATCTGCTCTATAGCCGGCAGGTCGAGGAAATGCCAGTTTTGAGCGCCTGGTAGGGTTTTCATTCTCTGAATGGGCTTTCTCAATTCGTCCTCGTAAACTTCCCCGCCTTGTGAACAAATTTTTCCGCTCGCCTTGAATATTTCGTAAGCCACTAGGTCCGCCGCCTCGAAAGGACGTATTGTTGCAGCCGCTTTAGGATCGGGGTAGCAATCTGTCTTCTTCTTGAAATTGGGGTCTACGCGTAGGCGGGGATAAAGCTTTTCCCATTTGGCGCGTAGGTCGCTCTGGTCTGTGTCCCCTTTCTCGAAGACATAGATTATACTCTCTCTGTCTTGCCCGGCATTCTCCACCCATTTCACTATTTCAGCGGCGCAGGTCAGGCTCGCCAATGTATAAGGCCGCATGAATTCAGAGAGCATATATTTGGCGTCAGCCGCATTGTAGTCCCGCAGTCCCGCATAGCTACCGCACATCCAGAGGTGTAATCTAACTGATTCTCAACGATCCATAAAAGGCCATTTAGAAACCTTCTCCGGTGCGGCTCATCCCATGAAGAGAACTCGCCACGGAATTGTGAAAAGTGTTTCATGTGCAGTGCTGATACTCCATGAACACTTAGGCATTCATTCCAATCACCGTTGAACGCGTTCCATTTCTCTGGAGTTGAGACCAATCCGGAAACCGCGACAACCTCAAGGGAGGGACTTCCGCTTGCATCGAAATAGCTTGTCAGTACGGCCATTTAGTCCACTCTTCCAGTTTTCCATTCGAACTACCATGCCGATATGCGCAAGGTCGGCATTTGACTTTGACAACCCACTGCGGTAGCTCCGATTGGAGAGTTCAGCAGCAGTGTGAAGCCAGGCAGCGAAACGCCGCAGAAGGGACATCCCAAGATGTTCCCACCAATTTTCAGCGAGGACGATCCCCGCAGGCTTTTGCAAAGGCTTGAGAAATCGAGATCGGTGCGTTAACACGCGGCGGGCAGGATGAGAGTTTCCCGAATTACCTGGGCGCCCTCGAGGGACTGCTCGGACAGCTCGCGGTTTGCATCCAGGACCATGGTGACGGCTTCCTCCAGGTTCGCGCGCGCCTCTTCAAGAGTCTCCCCTTGGGTGTTCGCGCCAGGCAGCTCTTCGACGAACGCGACATAGCCTTCGCGCACTTTCATGTATACTGCCGTGAAGGTCACTTGGGCCATTACGCTTCAATCATACCAAGGCAGCCAACGTTGGCGTCGGGCGACGCGCCTACAGCGCCTTCTCGAAGAAGTCCAGCATGGCCTGCTGCATCTGCTTCTGCAGCGCACCGCCCACTCCGTGCGACTTCTGCGGGTACACCAGCATCTGGAACTGCTTGCCCTCCCGCTCCAAAACGCTGGCCATCTGCAGGCTGTTTTGGAAATGCACGTTGTCGTCCTCGATGTTGTGCAGGATCAGCAGCCGCGCCTTGATCTCACCCGCGTTGGTCTGCGGCGAGCTACGCTTGTAACCCTCCGCGTTCTCCTCCGGCAGACCCATGTAGCGTTCCGTGTAAATCGAATCGTAATTGCGCCAATCGGTCACCGGCGCGCCGGCGATGCCGGCCTTGAAGACGCCCGGAGCATTGGCCAGTGCGTAGAGCGTCATGTACCCGCCATAACTCCAACCGGTGATGCCCACGCGCGCCATGTCCGCGAAGCCCAGCGTCGCCAGGTAGCGGATGCCATCAAGCTGGTCGTTCAACTCGTGCGCGCCCGTTTCGTGATAGATCTTCGATTCCCACGTGTGCCCGCGGCCGGACGATCCGCGATTGTCAAGCTGCCAGACGAGGTATCCATGCTGCGCCAGCACTTGGTCGAAACCGGCGCCGCTCCAGGCGTCGCGCACCGTCTGTATGCCCGGCCCGCCGTAGATCGTCACAATCACCGGGTACTTCTTATCTGGCGAGAAGGCCGCCGGCTTGATCATCCGCGCATAGAGTTGCACGCCGTCCGTCGCCTTGATCGTGACGATCTCGGCCGGCAGGATCTCCACGTCCGGCGGCGTGGCCTCTTTGTACACCGCGATCTGCGAGCCATCGCTTTCGTGCAGCGTGCGCCGCGGCGGCGTGGCCAGGCTGGAAGCCGTATCCATGTAAAACTCGGTGGTCGGACTCATCGAGATGCTGTGCGTGCCCGCACCGCCGCTCAGCCTCTGCTTTTGCTTGCCATCCAGTCGCACGCGGTAAAGCTGCCGCTCCAGCGGACTCTGCTCGTTGGAAACGAAGAAGACCTCGCGCGTCTCTTCGTTCACTCCCGCCACTTCGGTCGCTTCCCATTCGCCCTTGGTGATCTGCGACACGTGTTTGTCGTCGATCGAGCAAAGGTAAAGGTGACGGTAGCCGTCCCGCTCGCTGCCCCACAGGAACTGTTTTCCCTTGTTGAGGAAGCGGAAGTCGTCGTTCACGTTCACCCAGTACGAATCCTCCTCGGTGAGGAGCACCCGCGAGACGCCCGTGCGCACGTCCGCCAGGCCCAGGTCCAGACGGTTCTGTATTCGATTCAGACGCTGGTAGGCCACCTCGCGGCTGTCGGGCGCCCAATCGACCCGCGCCAGCAGGTGGTCGCGGGTTTCGCCGATGTCCATCCAGCGCGTGGGGCCGCCCTCCACCGCCACCACTCCCAACCGCACATCCGCATTGGGCGTGCCCGGCTGCGGAAAGCGCTCGGGCTCGGTTAGCGCGCGCCACGAAAGCAAATCTACCTGCGGGAATATCGATTCGTGGCCGACGTCAAACTGCAAGTAAGCGATCTGGCTGCTATCGGGAGACCACCAGTGCGCGGTCGTCAAGTTCAGCTCTTCCGGGTACACCCAGTCCAACTCGCCGTTCCACAGCGTGGCGGAGCCATCCGTGGTGAGCCGCGTGACTTTCCTGGACGCTACCTCCAGGCTGTACAGATCGTGCTCACGGCGGAAGGAGACGAATCGGCCGTCGGGCGAGAGCTTGGGATCGCGCTCCACTTCCGCCGTGGCGCTGAGCTGCTCCCATTTGCCCGTGTCGGTGTGCAACAGAAACAGGTCGCCTTCGAGGCTGATCAGCATCTCCTGCCCGGTGGACGACCATTGGAAGCTCTGCTCGGAAACGCGCCGGTTCTGCCAGTCGACGCCTTCCTGCTTCGGCGGCTTCACCGTCTTTTCCTCCAGAGGGCCGAGCGCCACCAGTTGCTTCTTTTTCTTCGAAGCGACATCGTACTGCGAGATGGCCTTCTCTTCCATCCAGGCGAAACGCTTTCCGTCCGGAGCCCAGGTGATGCGCGGCATGTGCACCGGCGCCGGCATGTTTTGGATCGTGACCGGTTTTTTCTCGGCGGCTAAGCCGGCGATGGCGAGCAGCGGCAGGACGCAGCAAATCCTTCTCATAAACCTGCATTGTACATCGGCGGCCCCATCGCCCATATCGCCCATCGCCGGCCTGCGCTGTGGCATGCTAAAGCAATCTCATGGAATTCGTCAGCGGCAACATCGGATGGATTGAAGTGATCTGCGGCCCCATGTTCTCGGGCAAGAGCGAAGAGTTGATCCGGCGCCTGCGCCGCGCCATGATCGCGCGCAAAAGGGTGCAGGTGTTCAAGCCCGTTATCGACACGCGCTACGCCCTCGACGAGATCGTGTCGCACGGCGATCTGCGCATGAAGTCCGAAGTCGTGAACGCCGGCAGCGAGATTCTGGACCGCGTGGATTGGCGCTCGGAGGTGATCGGCGTGGACGAGGCCAACTTCATGGGCGAGAGCCTGGTGGACGTAGTGCAACGCCTGGCCGATAGCGGCAAGCAGGTGATCGTGGCCGGGTTGGATACGGATTACCTGGGCCGCCCCTTCGTGCCCATCCCGGACCTGCTGGCGCTGGCCGAATCCATCACCAAGACGCTGGCCATCTGCGTGCGCTGCGGCAATCCGGGCAAGCACACGCAACGCTTGCGCGGCGCCGAGGACCTGATCGTGGTGGGTGCCGCCGACATGTATGAAGCCCGCTGCCGCCGCTGTTTCGAGCCGGGCATCCCCAAGCAGACCGAGCTGGATTTCCTCAAGGTCCGCAAGGCGGTCCAAGAACCTACTGCTCGTACCGAATGATCGGCCGGGCTCTGCCTGGCGGGGGCGTGTTTGTTGCACTGGTGGATGGGTTCGTCCTCGGCCGGGGATTGAAATCCGACGGTATATTGTTCGGGATTCCCAAAGCGCGGTCCGTGGTGATAATTCCCAGATCGCCGCAGCCGAAGCCGGTGGTTTGCGGTAGTGTCATTACATAGGGTTCGGCAATCGTCACGAAATCCGGCGGCAACGGTTCGGCGCTCCCCATCAGGCGCAAGGGACTCAAAGCATCCAGCAAGTCGCTGACGCCGGGAGTCAGCGCGTCATGCGGTCCTACTTCGGATTCGCCGAATTGGGCCAGGCCGAGATATCTCCCGAGCAGCTCGTCGGGAAGCGTTGCCAGCGGCGGCAGTCCAAATACCGTGTCGATGAATTTTACAACCGACGAGTGACTGCCCTGGTCGTGCGAGATGTAACTCACCTTCGAAAAGGGTGAAATGACCAGAAGCGGCACGCGGGGACCGAAGCTGACTACGGACTGATCGGGACCGGTGGCGACGATCGGCGGAGGCACGTGGTCGTAATCGCCTTCGGAATCGTCCCAGGTGATGATGATGGCGCTTTGTGCCCAGTACGGGCTGGCGGCAATCCTGTTGATGGTCTCGGCAACCAGCGCTTCGCTGATTTGCGAGTCGGAGTAAGACGGATGGTCGTCATCGCCTAGAAAGTACTTCTGCACGGTGGCGTCCGGATTAACCGGCTTCAAGTTAAAGATATTAGCGGCACCACCCTTCACAAAGAAGACACCGCCGGCCTGCGGAAGAGTGTGATTGGCGAGCGCGGTGTAGAAGTCCTCCAGGCCGTGCAGATCCTGGCGTATCTGCGGGTTATTCGCCACATAGCCAAAGTATTGCGGTCCGTTGTGGTGCGTGACATACGAAGCGTGCGTGCCATTGGCATCGGTAGGCCCGTCGTCGGGATCCGTGGGCTCTTTGTCGAAACCTTCCTGGTACCAGCCGAATGTCACCGCCGGTTGCGTCAGTTTAGCCAGAAAGTCGACATCGTCGGTAACATCGGCAAGGTCGGTGGCGGCATCTGTGTCCCCCGCGGTGACGGTCTTGGCGGTGCTCAGCAGCATGGAAAGAGGAAGCGTCGCGTAAGTCAAATTGATCGCCGTGGAGTAGCCTGGATAGTCTATGGGAGAGACCGGCAACTTGTTTGCGGAAGTGTCTGACGGAGATCCCCAGAACGGGTCGTAGTCAACGAGCATCGGAACGTTACTCGACTCGCTGGGGTGTAAAGCCCATTGCGTCAGACCCGTTTGCGCTCCGATAATCGACAGGTTGCCGGGCGTGGATGGCCCTGTCATCTCCTGGAAAATATGGTCGAACAAGACAAGTCTCTGCGCGTAAGCCCAAAGGATCGGGATCGTGTCGCAATCCTCGTGAGCCATGGTGAGTTCGCCAAACTGCTTAGCTTGGAGGGACGGATTGCCGGTCGGGCTGTACTTCAACTCTTCGGTAACTGCGTACTGGTCCATGGCCGCTACATTGTTCTGGATGTCCATTTTGGCCACGATGAGCGGATGCGAGTGGTCGACATCGTCGGTATCGGCGGCATACTGGCTTGGCCCTATGAGGAATGGTTGAATGGTGCCCGTGGTGCCGTCCGTATTCACAATCTTCTGGGTAAAGCCGGGGGTTGCGGAAGCGGGATTACTGTAGAGTCCCTCAGCGCCCGGGAAAGTCCCGAAATACGAATCGAACGAGCGATTCTCCTGGTACAGCACGAAGACGTACTTGATGTTCTGTTGAACCAGGCTGACAAGCTGCGAGTAGGGCAGACCTGGTTCGGCATCGTTCAGGTGGTACTTTTGGAGCATTTGTTTGTGTGCGGCCAGGAACTGCGGATTGGCTGCCGCCGCCGTTCCAAATGGTTGGATCGCTAGCATGATCGAGAGCGCTACCGGCACGGTCCGGAGCTTGTTTACGGCCATATTGTCTCCTTTGTTGTTCGGTAAATTCAGCGCGTTGCAGTGCCTGCTTCAGCGTCGCGCGCCTTGAGGCTGATTTTGACCGGTGTGTTGGCCGGGAGAACCACGTTCGCTCCGCGCGCGATGAAATTCGAGTAAATACTGAACGCAGCGCCGGTGATGGCGATACTCGAAGCCAAGGCGCGGGGACCCACCTGCGCCAACAGCGTGCCAATCAACCCTAGTCCCACGGCCCCGGACTCGGCGCGGCCGCCGATGTCCCAATCGGGAACACCCTGGGCATTGTAATCCTGATGAAAAGACAGCCCGGCCACAGCTACCGCGATGGCTGGAAAGATGAACCGGGTCTTAGAACTGCTGACACGCGTGGCCCCTTCCGAGTCGAGGGCCAGGTGCGCATCGAAGTTCGCCTCCACACCCTCCAGGTAACCTTGGATGCCTTGCGCGGCGCCCGCCGGCAGCTTGATCTGGTGGAACACAAAAAGCACCTTCCCGTTGCGGTGAAGGAAACGCGCACGTTGCGCCTCTACGATATCCCCGAGAAGAAGGCTGCCTTCCGGAATCAGCAGGGCATGATCGGCCGAGAACAGTGGCCGGGTCACGACCGCTTCCACTGGCGCACCTCTGCGGGCGGTCGCGGAACTGATCGGAGTGAGCAGGCGGGCGGTGACCTCTTGAGCCTCGGATTCGGCAACAGCAGGGTGATCGGCCCACGCTTCGATAGGACTTGGCGCCAGCCCCGTCAGAGGTTCCTGTAAGACGCCGTTGAAAAGCGTCCCGGCGGACCAGGCTTGCCGGTGATAGGGGAGCATAGCGAACAGCCTGGATTTCAGTTGGCTCATCTTGCCCGGCGCTTTGAAGGCGAGAATCGCCGCCCGGTCCATTTCTGCGATCCTGTCTCGAGCGTCTTGCAAAGCGGACTTGGGCTTTTCCCCCTTCTTCGGAGGTTTGGCGATATGCGTATTGTGCGCTGTTCCGCGCGAGGGCTCAGTGCGGAGAGACAGCCGCGAACCGTCGCTCAGCACTAAGGCGTCAAACTGCGCACGAACCTCGCGCGGCGGTGTAAAGTTGCCAGACAGGATCGCTGTGAGTCGCCGGCCAATTGGAACTCCGCCGATTTTGGCGATGTGCCCTTCCACTATACTTCCGGCCGGAAGAACGAGCCGATCGTAAACGTAGACTGGATCCACCAACCGTCCCTGGATCGGTTCACCTACATGCTTGATTGCGACGCGGCGTTCCAGCGCCACACGAAGAGGAACGCCAGAAGGAACCGTCGACCCCGGCTGAGCGCTGGGAGGAACGGGGGCTTCCTGTGCCAGCGCTGCCACGGCGATTACCAACCAAATCATGCATCCACGCATCAGTGACTTCTCCGAGTCCGAAATATACCGCATGGGCGCCGTTGTTGGACGCACTCTTGGCTAGCCGCGCTCAGTTCGTGCCGGTCTTCGGCGCCTCCACCGCTGGTTGCTTCAGAGACTGCCGGTAACGATCGAGGAGCTTCTCGCGGTTCTGGCGCAGGTCGATTCCGGTCGGCGCGGAGGGATAAGGCTTGTCGCCCATTATCCCTTTCCAGAGAATGCGGTTGTACTCCGCGGCATCGACGCGATCTGCGTCCGTGAAGTCCATTCCCTTCGTGACCTGCCCCCAGTACGGCGCGGCGTGCCACGTAGCTGGGCACGGCGTCAAGCCGGCCGGCTGGGGAGTAGGCAGCAGTGTCACATCGGGGGCGTAGAGACACGCCGAGGGAGTAGCTGTAAAGGTCCACGGGCTCGGCGTCGTATTGAAGATGTCGGTCATGGGATGCGCGAGCGCGTCGTTCAGGTTCATCATCGGCGGGTAGCCCAGCGCCTCCAATTTCTGCGGGAGGCCCAGAACCTCTTCAATCGTGCGCACGAAGTCGATAGTGTTGTACGGCGTGGAGACCACCGCGTTTTGCTTCACGTAGGCGCCCGCCACGAACGCGATGCTGCGGTGCGAATCCATATGGTCGCCGCCATCCTGCGCGTCGTCTTCAACCACAAAAATCAAAGTGTTATTCGCGTACAAGGGGCTGTTTGCGATCTTCTGAATCAGCAAGCCGACCGCATAGTCGTTATCGGCTACCATCCGGTACGGAGTATTCACACCGGCAATCGCGACAGGGAAGTTTCCAGTGTGATCGTGCATGAAGCGAACAAGGCTCAACGCAGGCAGACCCCCCTTGGCGTAATTGGTATCGAACTCTCGCTCCCACTCCTGGTAACGGTAATAATCCGGAAGCGAGTTGTCGAAACCGCGGAAGTATGGATCGGTGTACGGAGTGAGGGCAACATTCGTCGGGTAAGCCACAGTCCTGTGGTTTGCGAACGGGGTGGGGTCCACAGGAATGGCATTGGTGGCCGTTCCATAGAGAGTACCGTCGATGAAGAAACCATAGTTGCGAACCGTGAGACCCGCCCGCAGCGCGGAGTCCCACAAATAGCCGGAGTTCACTTCATTGTCCGGTCCATCCGGCGCGCCCACGTCGGTCGTCCCAGGTAACACATCCGGATCGGACGATGTGAAAGGATCGGCGGCTATGCGCCCGGCGAGGGTCGGTATCGCAACGTTCACATTGCGATTCAAACCCTCGGACTCCAGGCTGAGGCCGCGGAGCGCATAGGCCAACGGCCATTGGCGTTCCACCACGTCGGGGGCTTGCGCCGAAGTGGTCCACAGCCAGCCGTCATAGCTGACTTCGGCGGTACACAGGAAGTTGTCGAGCGTGACGAAGGTGTGCGCCAGGTTATGCAGATTCGGCGTGACCGCCTGTGGAAACTCAGTCAAAGCAGGTTCGCCATTGCCGACTGGCAGGTCACCCAGAACCTGGTCGTAAGTCCGGTTTTCCTTGATGATGAAGATAACGTGCTGGACGCCCTGACTCACGGCCGCCATCACCGCGGCGTCGCTGGCGCTCTCGGTGCTGGTGAACCGGTTATTCGCGACTACCTGCGCCGTCAGCGTGGTGAGCTGTGCCGCGCTGGGGAGCGGGAAGCTCTGGAGACCGGCCTTGGTCAACTGGGGATTATACTGATTCGACGCCATGCAAGTGGGCCACCCCACCGGCCCGTAGCCGCCATAGCAAAAGTCGGGATTCGGGCCCGTCGGCGACTTCGCATTGATCACGTACACCGAGTTGCCATCGCCGCTGAAGCTCACTGAGTTCGGGTACCAACCGGTCGGGATGAGACCAACTACCTGGTCGCCGCTATTCTTTCCGCTCAGCGCCACCACCGAGACGCAATTCAGATTGCCATCCGTCACATAGAGTTGCGTCTCATCCAGCGAGAGCGTCACGCTGTTGGGGTTCGCACCCTTATATTTCTGCAGGGAGGCAGGCAGGAAGGGCGCGACTACCGGGATGGTTTCGAGTATCGCGTTCGTCTTGGTGTCGATTACGTCAACGGTATCCGACTGGTCTTCGACGACATACAGGAGCGTCTGGGCCGCGTTCAGCGTCATCTTGTTGGGTTGGCCCTTCACTGGGAGCCGGGCCGTTACCGATGGCGCCCAATCTGCGAAGGATGTCGATCCTGGAGACCATCCGCCCAGATTCACTACGTCGATCTCGCGGTCGCGAATGCTGGATACATACGCGGTGGCGTCCAAACCACTACCCTTCACTACCACCCAAAACGGATCTTCGCCGCCCGGAACGCCCGCCTGCCAGGCGTTGCTTCTGCCGGGGCGCAGGTCGAGTTCTATTCCCTTCGACCAGTGGCCGAGGCCTCCGGTGAAGACCGTTATCGAGTCGTTGTAGTAATTCGCCGCCACCAGCGTTTTGCCATCATTCGAAATAGCCAAGCCGGCGGCGCAAGGATACACGCCAACCTGGCTGTTTATCGCGGTTGCGCCGTTAGGCGTCAGGTTAAGGCCATTGCCCCGATTGTTGTGGCCCAAGGCAAGCGCCGCCCCGGGCCCCGCCGGCCAGGTCCCGGTGGTGGCGTTCCAGTTAACGATAAAGATAGCGTCAGCGGCGCAGCCGGCCACGTAAAAAGCCGAGCCGGATGGATCGAAGACAATCCCGTTGTAGGTAACTGGGAACTGCACTACTTGCTTCTGGATCGGCGTGGGCGTCGAAATGTCGTAGATGAACACATAGTCATTCGAGAGCGGGAGGTCCCATGCCGGCACCGTCGGTGGTGGCTGGATGTCGCTGATGTAGTAGCGGTTGAACCCGCTGGTCAGAACCAGCATGGTCTTGTGATCCGGGCTCACCACGCTGGAGACCGCTTGCCCGGCCTCCCAGGTTGCCGGAAGGGGCGGACCGGGTTTCAGCGTTACCAACTGGGCACCCTGGGGACCATTGGGACCCTGGGGCGTAAGGTCTTGGCCCATATTGGGCAGGGCCGGAGGGGTGGACTGCGCATAGGCGAGCGCGCCCGAGACGACCAACGCAAGCGCCAGGCCAACCGCTGAAAAAGGGAAACGAGCGCGAGCTTCTCTTGCCATTACTTTAGGCTCCTTTGGAGCGGCCGCGAGCGCGGCGAGCTAAGTGGATTAAAGATGGTGGTGCAGTGCACCAGGGGAAAATCTCACTCGAAGTGGGGGCTGCTCTCAGCTTCCTGGGTTAGAAACGTAGCGTGGCCTTCAAACGCAGCGGGTCGAGCAGCAGATCCATGGCATTGGCCGCACCCACCACAAACAGATCCGCATTCCGCATCGCATCCAGGGCGCACCCTTCGCCGTTATCGACGGCGATCGCCAGTCCGCCGCCCTCCTTCACCGCTTTCAGCATCAGCCGGTCGTTGTTGCCGTTGCCAAAGGCGGCCACGTGTTGCAGGTCGAATTGACTCACGAACTCGGCCTTCTCGATATCATGCCTGCCGGAGCGCAGTTTGTACGGTATAGCGATCCCCGCCAGCTCCCGCTCGGCCGTGCCAAATGAGTCGGCAGTTACAATGTGAAGGTCCACAAGTGCCGCTAACTCCCGTAACTTTCTCTTAACATCCGGCTCGATCACCCCACCGAAAGAATGGGTTCCCGTATAGTCGCTGACAGCTATGCGGATGTGGCGCTCGCCAAAACCAGGGATATCGATGGTGATTCCGGGCTTTTCCATAGGTTAGAATGACATTACCATGAAACTCGCATTTGTCGGCGCCGGAAACATGGGTTCGCCCATGGCGCGCAATCTGCTGCGCGCCGGCCATCAAGTCACCGTATACAATCGCACGCGTGCGCACGCCGAACCGCTGCTCCAGGAAGGCGCGGCGCTGGCGGAATCACCGGCGGATGCCGCGCGCGACGCGGACGCTATCATCACTATGCTCGCCGACGACCACGCCGTGGAGCAGGCGGTGCAGGGTTTCCTCGATACCCTCGCTCCTGGCGCGATGCACATCGGCATGAGCACCGTCAGCGTCGCGTGCTCCAAGCGGCTCGCCGAACAGCATGCCGCGCGCGGGCAAGTGTATGTCGCTGCGCCTGTGTTCGGACGGCCCGTGGCGGCTGCCGCAGCTAAGCTCTGGATCGTGGCCGCCGGTCCGCCGGAATCGATCCAGCGCTGCCAACCGGTATTCGATGCGCTGGGGCGTGGCACCTCGGTGGTCGGCGCAGATCCGTGGCTCGCCAATGCGGTCAAGCTTTCAGGCAACTTTCTGATTGCCGCCGCCCTCGAATCGCTGGGCGAAGCGTTCGCGCTGGTGCGCAAGTCCGGCGTGGATGCCGGGCAATTCCTGGATATTGTCAACAACGCGCTGTTCAATTCGGCGCTATACGGCAGTTACGGCGCCGCTATCGCCAATGAACAATTCGAACCGGCCGGCTTCAAGCTGCGGCTGGGCTTCAAGGACCTGAGACTGGTGCAGGAAGCCGCCGAATCGGCCGCCGTGCCGATGCCGCTAGCCGGCGTGCTGCGCGACCGCTTCCTGGCCGCCATGGCCCGCGGCGAAGGCGATCTCGATTGGGCCGCCCTGGCGCGCATCGCCGCCGTGCAAGCCGGATTGTAGCGCGTTTGAGCCCGCAGCGACGACGACCGGCCAGGAGGTCGGTCCCACTGAGGCCGCCTCCATATATAATCAGACTTCGCAATCTCTTTGGAGGAACACCATGCCCGCAGACGCCGTGGAACAGAAGGTCCGGAAGGCGCTCGATGGCTTCCGCATCGAATTGCCTTCCTGGGGCTTTGCCAACACTGGCACCCGTTTTGGCAAGTTCCAACAAGCCGCGGCCGCCACCACCACCGCCGAGAAGTTGAGCGACGCCGGCCAGGTGCATCGCTTCACGGGCTGCTGCCCGACCGTGGCCGTGCACGTCCTTTGGGACTTTCCGGACGGCAAGTTCAGCGTGCCGGAAGTCATGCTCATGGCCGAGCGGCATGGCGTCAAGATCGGCGCCATCAACCCGAACGTCTTCCAGGACCAGATCTACAAACACGGCTCGCTGGGCAACCCCGACCCGGCCATCCGCCGCGCCGCCCTGCAACACATTCTGGACTGCATCGAGATCGCCAGCGCCACGGGCAGCCGCGACATTTCGCTGTGGTTCGCGGATGGCTCCAGCTATCCGGGCACGGCCAATATCCGGCACCGCCGCCGCTGGTTCGAAGAAGGCCTGGTGGAAGCGCATCGCAATCTGGAGCCGAACCAGCGCCTGCTGGTCGAGTACAAGCCCTTCGAGCCGGCCTTCTATCACACCGACATCGCGGATTGGGGCATGTCGCTGTTGA
>ODAK010001256.1_pt1 | contig 28221 bp, 25 predicted proteins | sample 1539591 | NCBI WGS metagenome assembly ODAK01 (sample SAMEA3539303, study PRJEB22396) | soil metagenome | biome: tundra; feature: field; material: soil | place: USA | collected 2010-05 | depth 0.15 m
CGCCAGTGCTTTGTGGCGGGCTCGGAGCGAATTTCTGAATCTATAGCCACACTAGAAACGTTTGATTTCTAGTGTGCTTGTTGGATTTGAAGTTCGCGTAGAGGTCGACCCATAAGCGGGCGAACTTCAAATCCAGCACACTAGCGTCCTGCGCCGACATGCTCGAACGCGCGCGGCAGGTCCTTCACCTTCTGACCGCGGCCCGAAAGACTGGGATTGGTCATGAAGTACTGGTGGGCGGAAAAGGCTTTCGGCCGGTCCCAGTTGGCGGCGCGCCGATAGCGACCCTGGCCGTCCATGTTCCAGCTCTGCGCCTGGTCGTTGAGGTTGGCGACCATGATCTGGGCCAGGACCTGTTGGTGGGTGGTCGGGTTCTCGACCGGCACCAGGGATTCGACCCGCCGGTCGAGGTTGCGCGGCATCCAGTCGGCCGAGGAGATGAAGACCCTGGCCTGAGGACTGGGCATGGCCCTGCCGTTGGCGAAGGCGACGATGCGGGCGTGTTCGAGGAAGCGGCCGACGATGCTTTTCACGCGGATGTTGTCGGAAAGGCCCGGAATGCCGGGCCGCAAACAACAGATGCCGCGGATGATCAGCTCGATGCTGACCCCGGCCTGGCTGGCCCGATAGAGGGCGTCGATGATCACCGGATCGACCAGGGCGTTCAGCTTGGCCCAGATCGCCGCGGGCTGCCCCGCCTTGGCGTTCTCCGCCTCGTGGGCGATCATTTTCAACAGATCGGCCTTCAGGGTCACCGGCGAGAAGGACAGCTTCTCCAGCTTCTCCGGCACCGCGTAGCCGGTGATGAAGTTGAACAGCTTGCCGGAATCCCGGGCCAGGGCCGGGTCGCAGGTGAACAGCGACAGGTCCGTATAGATCTTGGCCGTCTGCGGGTGATAGTTGCCGGTGCCGAAGTGGCAATAGGTGCGCAGCGCCTCGCCCTCGCGCCGCACCACGATCGAGAGCTTGGCGTGGGTCTTGTACTCAACGAAGCCGAAGACGACGTGGACGCCGGCCCGTTCCAGGTCCCTGGCCCATTTCAGATTGGCCGCCTCGTCGAACCGCGCCTTGATCTCGACCAGGGCGGTGACGTTCTTGCCGTTGTCCGCCGCCTCGATCAGGGCCGCCACGATCGGGCTGTCCTGGGAGGTGCGATAGAGGGTCTGCTTGATCGCCAGCACGTTGGGGTCGCGCGCCGCCTGGCGGAGGAACTGCACCACCACGTCGAAGCTCTCGAACGGGTGGTGGACCAGGATGTCCTTCTCGCGGATGGCGGCGAAACAGTCGCCGCCGTGGTCGCGGATGCGTTCGGGGAAGCGCGGCTCGAACGGGCGGAACTTCAGGTCCTGGCGGTCGGCGGGGATCAGCTGGGCCAGCTCGTCCAGGCCCAGCATGCCGTCGACCAGGATGATGTCCTGCGGCTGGGCGTGCAGGTTGCCGGCGATGAAGTGGCGCAGCTCTTCCGGCATCAGCGCCTCTAGCTCGATGCGCACCACCGAGCCCAGCCGCCGTTGACGCAGGCGCATCTCGAACTCGCGGACCAGATCCTCGGCCTCTTCCTCGATCTCCACGTCGCTATCGCGGATCAGCCGGAAAACCCCGGAGCCCTCGACCTCGCAGCCTGGGAAGAGCTGATCCAGGAAGAGGGCCAGCACGCCTTCGAGCGACAGAAACCGCCGCACGGCGCGCCGCGTACGGCTGTTGACGCTGCGCGGCAGCTCCCAGAACCGCGCCACCTGCGCCGGCACCGGCACCAGGGCATAGAAGGGCTTGCCGTCCGAGCCGCGTTTCAGCTTCAGCACCAGGGAGAAGGCGAGGTTGGGGATGAAGGGAAAGGGATGCGCCGGGTCGATGGCCAGTGGGGTCAGCACCGGGAAGAGCTGGCTCTGGAAAATGTCGGCCAGCCAGGCGCGCTCGACGGCGGTCACGTCGGCGGCGTCGATCACCACCAGGCCTTCGGATTTCAGCTCGCGACGCAGATCGCGCCAGCGCCGTTGCTGGTCGGCCATCAGGGTGGCGGCGGAATCGTTGATGCGGTGCAGCTGTTCGGCCGCGGTCAGGCCTTCCTGGCTGACCACCCGGATGTTCTCGCGGACGATGTCTTTCAGGCCGGCGACCCGGACCATGTAGAATTCGTCGAGGTTGGCCGCCGAGATCGACAGGAAGCGCAGGCGCTCCAACAGCGGATGGCGCGGATTTTCGCTCTCTTCCAGCACGCGTTCGTTGAAGGCCAGCCAGGACAGTTCGCGGTTGATGTAGCGGTCGTGGCTGTTGAACAGCGTCTCGTCCAGTGCGGCGCTTGAGGGCACCGACGTCAGGGTTTCGGGTATGGCTTCGGCGATCGCGATGTCGGTCATGTCGGTTCCGCGGGGGACCTTGGAGTTTGTCGCTCAGCCCACGGCGCGCCGCAAGCTTTCAGTCGAACAGATCGGGCCCCGCGCCTTCATTTTCTAGAATCTGTCGCGCCAGCGCCCGCGAAATCGGCCTTTGCTCGGCGTCCGCCGCCTCGTCGAGCAGAACGACGATCTCCAGGGCGCGGGGGATCGAGCGTTCGATGCGGCGCAAAAGATAGGGGATCAGGTCGTCGGCCGGCTTTATGTTCCGTTCACGGAAGAATTTGTTGAGCGTGGCCGTGAGAATGGCGTCGTCCGGCGCGGGAAGCTCGGCCACCGGCAGGGCGTTCAGCCGCGAGCGCAGGTCGGGCAGGGCGGCCGCCCAGGCGCTCGGCGGGGTGCGGGCGGTGAGCAAAAGCCCGCCGCCGGGTGCGCCGGCCATATTGATCAGGTGGAACAGGGCTTCGTCGCCGGCGCCCCGGTCGGCGTCTTCGAACAGCACGGGGCGTCCGGCCAGGCGTTCGAGGTCGAGCGGCGATGGCGTGTCGCCGGCGCGGACGATCGCGGCGTGGGCGCAGGCCGCCCAGGTCAGGGCCAGGTGGCTCTTGCCCGAGCCGGCCGGCCCGACCAGGGTCAGGCAGCCGCCATGCCAGTTCGGCCACGCGTCCAGCGCGCGCACCGCATCGGCGTTCTGGGGCGAGACGATGAAGTCGGCGCGCCGAAAGGGTGTCGGCCGGCCGAGCTCTAGGCGAAACTGGCGGGCCAAGCGACGTATCCGAAATCGAAAATCACCGCCGAATCATAGCGAAAAGCGCAATTGCCGTCGATGGCGGCGCGTGCGACCGCCAGACGCCGAGCGCGGCCGCCGCCACGCCCGCCGCGTGGGCGCCTAGGCCGCCCCGATCATGATTCCGCGGTCGCGCCGCCTACCGGGCGCTGACGGGCAGCGGGCCGAGCGGCGCCACCTCGGTGCATATGGGCTGCGGCTTGCACGGCACCGGCGGGGCGTCGGGATCAACGGGCATCATGCCGCCGAATATGTTGTCCAGATAAACGGCGACCTGAGGCTGATAGCCCCGGTTCTGGTTGTCGTTGATCGATCCTTCGATCGCGATGTCTTGGCGAAAGCTCGTGGCGCTGGAGTTCTTGTAGGTCAGGGTCATGGTCTGGCTGTTGTCGCTGTTCGTGCCCTGCTTGACGGTGGAGGTGTTGCTCAAGCCCAGGGTCAGGCCGGAGATGGGCGCGCCGAGACCGATCTTGAGCCCGGCGCTTTGCGAGGTGGCGACGATGTCCTCCACCGTGGAGGCATAGGTCTGGGTGCTCTGATTGGTCACCGTCGTCTGCAAGCTGCTGATCTCCTTCAGGTCGAGCCCCAGGCCGTTCCCTGGGCCGGGCGGCGAACTCGGCGCGACGCCATAGGCCTGCTGTGCGGCGAACAGGGTGCCGCGGGCGGCGACATTGGCCGCCTGCCCCTTGGCGTAGAAGGGATCGAGAATCACCAGATTGCGGCAATCGCCCGCCGTCAGCACGTCCTGCGCCCCGGTCGCGGCGGTGAAGGGGATTCCGTTCGGAAAGGGGGCTATGCTCGAAGCGCAAGCGTCGAGGTCGCTGACGCGCTCGCCGATATCGTCTGGCGTCGTGCTGTTGCTGGCCGCGATCAGTTGCACCGTGGTCTTGCCGTAGAAATCCCACACCGCGAACTGCGGATGCACCAGGACGATGACGTCGTCGCCCCGGAACGGTTCGTTAGCTGGCGTCCCGTTCTTGCCCGGCACGTTGGCGGTTGACGCGATCACCTTGGCGGTGGCGGCGATTTGCACCTGGGTCTGGCTCTGCAGGTCGTGTTCCTGCGACTGGCCGGCCTTGACGGTCGTCTTGGTGTCCCAGCGCGTATCGTCGCTGCTGGAGAAGCCGAGGCTGAAAATCTTCGAGATATCGACGCTGGCGTCGGTCTGATTGACGTCCTCGGTCCACTGGTCGTTGCTGTTGCTGTTGTCGATCTGATTGGTGTCGCCGGCCGTGAGCGTCGTGGTGAAGGTCGTGGTCACGGTGTAGGAGCCGAAGCTGGCATTGCCGGGCGGCAGATAGACGATGGTCTGCGGCAACACCTTGAGCTGGAACATGAAGGCGGGCAGCACCACCACGGTGAACGGATTGGTGCGCACCTCGAAATTGCCGTTGCCGCAGTGCTGTGGCGGGCAGGCGGCGTTGTAGTCGTTGGGGCCTGTGTGGACCGCCGCATAGTAATAGACGAAGCCCTTGACGTGGAAGCGCATCGGGGTGTCGATCTGTTGCAGCTTTACTGGCGCCGGGGTTGGGACTTCGACGGCGCCGCTGTTCTGGATGACGTATTCGTCGACATTGACGCTGGCCACCTGATACCAGGCGCGCGGCAGGATTTTGGTGTGCGCCAGGTCGTCTTCGGTAGGACAGCCGGTGGTGTCCGTCGGCTGCAGCTCGGTTGCGCCCGGCCAGGCGGTCGCTTCCTGGGTGGTGAGACAGGCTTCGGTCCCCACGGCGCCTGTCACGCCAACGCTGGGCTCGTTGCTGCCTATTTGGTAAAAATTCATGTCGGGGATGATCGGGAATCGGAAGGTGATCGACGGGTTCTGCACCGTCAGCAGCGTGGTCGAGGCCACGTTCGGGTTGTTGGCGATCGCCGGGCCGCTGATGGTCTTGAGCTCGAAGGGCGCGATGACGTCCTGCGGGGTGGCCAGGCCGGACGGCTGGCCGATCGGACCTAGCACGCGGCCAATGCCGCCCGGCACCTTGGAGATGATCGGGCTGACCACGGGCGCCGGCGCCGCCGGCTGGGCGTGAACCGCGCCCACGGCGGCGATCGTCGGCAGCAAGGCTGATACGGCGACGAGCCGATGAATACGGACCAGATCGATCAAGACGGTTTCCTCTCCCGAGGATCGACGCCGTCGTTTTCCCTTGAGCGTCGTCCAGCGGCCCCCAACGCGGCCAGAACACCCTCGATTTCGCCACTGTTGCGGATACGGCCTCAATTGCAAAGCTGTATCTGCTCTGAAACGCCGGCAGCGGACCCGTCCCCGCTTCGCCCGAAAGCACTCTAGGCTTCATCCCTTCGGTTTAACCGCAAATTCGTCGGTGTCGGCAATTGTCCGAACTTCGGCGCTTTACCGGACTCAAAAGCCCGGCGCAGATGACCCAAGGACCACCGCGAGCGCGATGAAGCTTTCCGACACCCCCGATCTGACATCGAACCGGCGGCTGATCCTGCTCGGCGCAGCGATCACCATCGCCGTCTGCGTGGTGCTGGCCTTCACCGAAGGCCACATCAGCCGATCGCTCGGCGACACCGACGACGCCATGCGGCTGGTTCTGGTGCGCGATCTGCTGCACGGGCGGGGCTGGTACGATCAGCTGGTCACCCGCCTGCAGCCGCCGCGGGGCGTCTATATGCATTGGTCGCGGCTGCTCGACGGCGCGCTGGCCGCCTGCTTCTGGCTGACGGAGCAGGTGACATCGGCGGCCAATGCCGAGTGGGTGGTGCGTTTCGTCTGGCCGCTCCTGTGGATCGCGCCGGTGGTGATCGCCTGCCTGTCCATCGCGCGCAGCCTGGGCGGCAAGCTGGCGCTGTTCGCCTGCGCGCTGCTGATGGCGACCAACTCGACCCTTTTCGTGCAGTTTCGCCCCGGCCGCATCGACCACCACAACATCCAGATCACCATGGCCGTGCTCGCCGTCGCTTGCGCCATGGCCGGAACCCAGCGTGTGCGGTTCGCGGCGGTGGCCGGCGTGGCGACCGCGCTTGGCCTCGCCATCGGTATCGAGGCGCTGGCCTATCACGCCATTGCAGGGGCGAGCTTCGCCCTCTCCGCCGCGCTCGATCGCGACGAGGCCAAGCCGGCGCGGGCCTATGGCCTGGCGCTGGTGGCGGCGACGCTAGGCTTCTACGCCCTGCAGACCCCGCTCGAGCGCTGGCCGCTGCCATTCTGCGACGCCCTGGGCGCCAATCTGGTCGGGGCGATCCTGGTCGCCGGCCTTGGCCTGGCGGCCTTCGCGACCTGGGGCGCGCGGTTCGGGCTTGCGGCGAGGTTCGCCCAGCTGGCCGTCGTCGGCGCGCTCGCGGCGGGCATCTATATCGCCGCCAATCCCGCCTGCCTGAATGGGCCGTTCGCCGCGGTCGATCCGCGCCTCAGGCCGATATGGTTCGATCATATCAGTGAGCTTGAGTCCTGGCCCCGGCTCTTAAAGCAGCACCGCGACAACGCGCTGATCTCAATCTTCATGAGCCTGATGGGAGCCGCCGCGGCGGCGATTCTGCTGGTCGTTCGCTGGCGCAGATGGGACCGGCCGACCCTCCTGGCCGCGGCCCTGGTCGGCGTGGCCGCGGTGGCGGCGGCCCATGCCTGGCGGATGGAGGACTACGCCTTCTGGTTCGGCATCCCGACCCTGGCCGCGGCTATCGGCTGGCTGGCCGGTGTGGGTTGGCGCGGGGCCATGGTCCCGACGATGGCGGCGAGCCTCGTCCTGTCGCCGGTGCTGCTGGCGGTGGGTCTGGACGACGGGCTGAAGCTGATCCCGGCCAAGCCGGCCACCGTCGGGGCCAAGGTCGCCGCCAAGCCCGCGGCCAAATCCGACATAGCCGACCAGTGTTTCGAAGTGCGCGCCTATGGGCCGCTCGCCACCCTGCCGCCGGGGGTGGTGCTTGGCGAGATCGATCTCGGCCCCTTCATCCTCGCCCACACGTCGGATTCCGTGCTGGCCGCGCCCTATCATCGGATGTCCTGGGGCATATGGAAGGCCTATGAGGCGCTGGGCGGCCCGACGGCCTTGGCGCAAGATCGACTGAAGGCGCTGAACGTCGCCTATGTGGCGGACTGCCAGCTGAACCCCTTGCGGGTGAACCCGAACGGCTTCGAGGGCGACCTGCGGCGCGGCCATATCCCGGCCTGGATCGAGCGCCTGACAGCGCCGAACCAGATCATCCAGATCTATCGCGTAAAGTCTCCAGCCTGAGGTCGGCGCCCCTGGCTCTGTCCTGCTCGACCAGGCTGGGGCGCCGCCGCAGATCGGTGATCGGCTTGGTGAGGCCGGCCAGCGCCGCCAGCATCGCCTCGCGCCCGGCCTGTTTGGCGGGGTCGTAGGCCCTCCAGTCGCGGATTTCGATGGCCTCCACCTTGGGCGCGACCAGGACGTCGGTGGCCAGCCGGCTGGCGGCCAGGTCGCGGCCCCCGGTCACCGTGGCGGCGCGGAGCAAGAGCGAAACGATCGGCGGCCCCTTGCGCCAGTCGCCCGAGAGGAACCAGCGCCAGACCGAGGAGGGCCGCGCCACCTCGTCGGCGGTGATGTTGCGACCGCGGGTGACGTCGACCCCGACGATGGGGCCCAGATGCATGGAGCGCATGATGTCGGCCGGAAAGGTCTTCATCACCGCCCCGTCGACCAGCACGTTGTTGTCCTGGGTCACCGGCGGCAGGAGCCCCGGAATGGCGATCGAGGCGCGCAGGGCATGGCGCAGCGAGCCGCGCCGGTGCAGCTGATAGGCGCCCGAGGTCAGGTTGGAGGAGACGCAGAAGAAGGGCAGCCACAGGTCGGAGATCTGGGTGTCGCCAAAATGCTCGCGCAGCCGCGTGCGCACCTTTTCGCCCATGGTCATGGCGATCAGCGGAAAGGCGATGTCGTCGACCGGATTGGTGTCGACGAAGGCCTTCTTGATGCGCAGGTCGATCTCGTCGTCGTCCCAGCCCATGGCCACCGCCGCCGCAACGATCGAGCCCATCGAGGCGCCGCCCAGGAAGTCGATCGGCACGCCGGCCTCGCGCAGCGCCCGGATCGCGCCGACATGGGCATAGGCCCGCGCGCCGCCGCCGGAGAGCACCAGACCCACGGACAGGCCGGCTATGGTCCTGGCGATGCGCGCCAGGTCGGTGCGGCTGCGGTCGCGGACGTGGAACAGCCGGGCCGGCATCAAGGCATCGACCCAGGCCTCGGAGCCTTGTGGATGCGACAGGCCGACGGGCTGGATCAGGATCAGGTCGACCAGCAGTTCCTGCAGGGTGCGCGAGGCGAAGAGATCGGCCTGCTGCGGCGGCTCGGCGTCGCCGCGACCGAGGCGGAACAGCCGGTCGACCTGGCGACTGACCAGCGACTTCCACGCCGTCTGGCCATAGTCCGCGGCATAGAGGACGAAGTCGTGCGCCTGTTCGACATTGGAAAACCATTCCGTTGGCGCGCTCAGCGACTCCTCGCCGGCGGTGGCGACGGAATAGCCAAGGGCCTCGATCTCGCGCCCGACGCGCTCGACGAATTCGCGGGTGGCGACGTCTTCGCTGCAGCCGATGAAGCCAAACACGCTGGGGTCGCCGACCGTATTGCGCCCGATGGTCTGGCGCGAACGCTGCAGCATCAGCTTGGCCAGTTCGATCATCAAGGCCGGGTCGTGCTCGGCGGCCTCGAAGAAGTCGTCGCGGGGCAGGGAGAGGATCTCGCTGTCGCGGATGGCGACCACGCTGGCGGAGTGCGGCGTCCCGGCGATCAGCGCCATCTCGCCGGCCGGCTCGCCGGGGCGGATGACGCCCAGAAACTGCGGCTCCTGGCCCTCGTCGTGGCGGATGGCGGCCAGGCGGCCGGTGCGGACGAAGAAGAGGTCGTCAGCGGTCTCGCCGGCCTCGCACAACACCTGGCCGCCGGGCAGCGAGAACCAGCTCACCCGATCGGCCATCGCGTCGTCCGTAAACAACCGGGTCAGGGCGGTGTCGGCGACGGTGTGCGGAAGCAGGGTCACGGGACGCGACGCTAGCGCAACGCCTGAGTCGGCGCGAACGGCGGATCGCCGCGGCTGGCCAGGCTCCGTTTGGGGTGAAATAAGCGCGGCGAAATGCGCATCTTCCTCGAAACCGAACGCCTTCTGCTCCGCTACGCCGTCGAAGCCGACGCGGACGATCTGTACCGGCTGAACAGCGATCCCGAGGTCATGCGCTACCTCACCGCCAAACCGGCGACACGCGCCTCGATCGAGAGCGAGGTTCTGCCGAGGTTCCTGGTCGGGCCGGACGGGGCTGAGCCACGCACCTGGATCGCCGTCGAAAAGGCGTCCGGCGCGTTTCTCGGCGGCTTCGCGCTGGAAACGCCCGACGACGGCCCGTCCGACGAGGGCGAACTGGGCTATCGGCTGCGGCCGGCGGCCTGGGGCAGGGGCTATGCGTGCGAAGGCGCGCGCGCCGTAATCGCCAAGGGCTTCACCGCGTTCGGCCTGAACCGCATCTGGGGCCAGACCATGGCGGTCAACCTGGGCTCGCGCCGGGTGATGGAAAAGGCCGGTCTGACCTATGTGCGGACCTTCCATCTGGAGTGGGACGATCCCCTCGAAGGGACGGTGCATGGCGAGGTGGAATACGCCGTAACCCGGGCCGAATGGCTGGGGACCGATGACCGCGGCGCCTTGCCGGGGGGCGGGCCAGGGGGAATAAGAGCCTGACGCCCAGCCGCACGAGAGCGCGCCCTTGCCCGAACTGACCACCGCCATCGACCCGCTCTCGGACGCGTTCGCGCGCAACCTGGCGGTCAACCGCGCCCTGGTCGAAGGCTTGCGGGCGCGGACGGCGGAGGCGGCGCTTGGCGGGCCGGAGGCGTCGCGGACGCGCCACGCAGCGCGCGGCAAGCTTCTGCCGCGCCAGCGGGTCGAGCGGCTGCTGGACGCCGGCGCGCCCTTTCTCGAGATCGGCGCGCTGGCCGCGGGCGGCCTCTATGACGGCGAGGCGCCGGGCGCCGGCATCATCACCGGCATCGGCCGCGTCTCCGGCCGCGAGGTGATGATCGTCGCCAACGACGCCACGGTGAAGGGCGGCGCCTATTTCCCGCTGACCGTGAAGAAGCACCTGCGCGCCCAGGAGATCGCGGCGCAGAACCGGCTGCCGTGCATCTATCTGGTGGATTCCGGCGGGGCCAACCTGCCGCACCAGGCCGAGGTCTTCCCCGACCGCGACCATTTCGGCCGCATCTTCTACAACCAGGCGCGGATGAGCGCCGACGGCATCGCCCAGATCGCCTGCGTCATGGGCTCCTGCACCGCCGGCGGGGCCTATGTGCCGGCCATGGCCGACGAGAGCGTCATCGTGCGCGGGCAGGGGACCATCTTCCTGGGCGGCCCGCCGCTGGTGAAGGCCGCCACCGGCGAGGTGATCAGCGCCGAGGAGCTGGGCGGGGCCGATACCCATGGGCGCAAGTCCGGCGTTGTCGACCACGTCGCCGACAATGACGACCACGCGCTGGAGATCGTCCGCTCGATCGTGGCGCGGCTGAACTGGACCAAGCCGGCCGAACCCAACCTGGCCGAGGTCGAGGCGCCGAAGTTCGACGCGGCCGAACTCTACGGGATCATCCCCACCGATGTGCGCGCGCCCTACGACGTGCACGAGGTGATCGCCCGCATCGTCGACGGCTCGCGCTTCGACGAGTTCAAGGCGCTTTATGGAACCACCCTGGTCTGCGGCTTCGCCCATATCTGGGGCTATCCGGTGGCCATCCTGGCCAACAATGGCGTGCTGTTCTCTGAGAGCGCGCTGAAAGCGACGCATTTCATCGAGCTGGCCTGCCAGCGCTCGATTCCGCTGATCTTCCTGCAGAACATTTCCGGCTTCATGGTCGGCGGCAAGTATGAGGCCGGCGGTATCGCCAAGGACGGGGCCAAGATGGTCATGGCCGTGGCCTCGGCCGAGGTGCCCAAGTTCACCGTCCTGATCGGCGGCTCCTTCGGGGCCGGCAACTACGGCATGGCCGGCCGCGCCTATGGCCCGCGCTTCCTGTTCGCCTGGCCCAACAGCCGCATCAGCGTCATGGGCGGCGAGCAGGCCGCCAGCGTGCTCGCCACCGTCCGTCGCGAAGGCATGGAGGCTCGGGGCGAAACCTGGCCGGCCGAGGACGAAGAGGCGTTCAAGACCCCGATCCGCGACCGTTACGAAACCGAGGGCGATCCCTATTACGCCACCGCGCGTTTATGGGACGATGGCGTCATCGATCCCGCCCAGACCCGCGATGTGCTCGGCTTGAGCATTTCGGCGGCCCTGAACGCCCCCATTCCCCCGACACGCTTCGGCGTGTTTCGGATGTGACGAGAGGACTTTTGATGACCAACCCGATTTCCGACCCGCTGGTCGAGGTCCGCGATACCGACGTCACCAACGATCTCGTCGAGTTCGAAGGCACGCCGGAGGGCGCGGTCACGGTCTGGATCAATCGCGCGGCAAAGAAGAACGCCTTCGATTCCACCACCATCGCCGCCCTGCACCAAGCCTTCGAGACCCTGCACGGCCAGGACGGAATCCGCATCGTCTTCGTGCGTGGCCGGGGCGGCAACTTCTCCGCCGGCGCCGATCTCGACTGGATGCGCGAGGCCGCCGACCTGACCGAGGACGACAACCACGAAGACGCCCTGGCCATGGCCCGGATGCTGAAGCAGCTCTACGATCTGCGGCCGCTGACCGTGGCCTTGGTCGAGGGCGGCGCCTTTGGCGGCGGCGCGGGCCTGGCGGCGGCCTGCGACATGGCCATCGCGGTCAAGAACGCCCAGTTCGCCTTTTCCGAGGTCAGGCTGGGACTCATCCCGGCGACCGTCAGCCCCTATGTTGTGCGCGCCGTCGGTCCCAGGCGGGCGCGCAGCCTGTTCGCCACCGCCCGGCCGTTCGACGCGGCCTATGCGGAAAAGATCGGTCTGATCGATGAGGTGGTCGCCGATGCAGCGGGCCTGGAGGCGGCCCAGGCCAAGCTTTCCGCCGAGATCATGGCCTGCGCGCCCGGCGCGGTGGCCGCCTCGAAGGAGCTGGTCGAATTCGTCGCCGAGCACGGGCTCGACAACCACGTCATGGACGAGACCGCCCGGCGCATCGCCCGCGCCCGGGTCAGCGACGAGGGCCGGGAGGGCATCGCGGCCTTCCTGGAAAAGCGCAAGGCCTCGTGGACGTCGCTGGCCTGACCGCCGCCCGAGCCCAGACGTGATCGCCTCACTCCTCATCGCCAACCGCAGCGAAATCGCCCGCCGGATCATCCAGACCGCGCGGCGGATGCGGATCCGCACCACGGCGGTCTATTCCGAGGCCGACGCCGACGCGCTCTATGTGCGCGACGCCGACCAGGCCGTGGCCATCGGGCCGGCGCCGGCGGCCGAGAGCTATCTGGCCGGCGACCGGATCATCGCGGCGGCCAGGGCGGCCGGCGCGGACGCCATCCATCCGGGCTATGGCTTCCTGGCCGAGAGCGCCGATTTCGCCGAGGCGGTGATCGACGCCGGCCTGGTCTGGGTCGGGCCGCCGCCGGCCGCCATCCGTTCCATGGGGCTGAAGGACGCCGCCAAGCGACTGATGACCCGGGCCGGCGTGCCGGTGACGCCCGGCTATCAGAGCGACAACCAGGATGAGGCGGTGCTGGCGCGCGGCGCCGAGGTGGTCGGCTGGCCGGTGATGATCAAGGCGGTCGCCGGCGGCGGCGGCAAGGGCATGCGGCGTGTCGATGCGCCGGAGGATTTCGCCGCCGCCCTGGCCTCGGCCAGGCGCGAAGCCCTGGCGGCCTTCGGCGATGATCGCGTGCTGCTCGAAAAGGCTATCGAGACGCCGCGCCACATCGAGGTGCAGATCTTTGCCGACAGCCATGGCGAGATCGTCCACCTGTTCGAGCGCGACTGCTCGCTGCAGCGCCGCCACCAGAAGGTGATCGAGGAGGCGCCCGCGCCCGGGATGGACGCCACCGTCCGCGCCGCCATCTGCGACGCCGCCATCAAGGCCGCCCGGGTGGTCGCCTATGAGGGCGCCGGCACGGTCGAGTTCATCGCCGACGCCTCGGAGGGCCTGCGCACCGACCGCATCTGGTTCATGGAGATGAACACCCGCCTGCAGGTCGAGCATCCGGTCACCGAGGCGATCACCGGCCTGGACCTGGTCGAATGGCAGCTGCGCGTCGCCTCGGGCGAGCCCTTGCCGCTCACCCAGGAGAAGATCGTCATGAGCGGTCATGCCGTGGAGGCCCGGCTCTATGCCGAGGATCCGAGCACGGGTTTCCTGCCGTCGGTCGGCCCGTTGACCTATTTCCACCTGCCGTGGACCGTGCGCCGCGACAACGCCGTCGATCACGGCGACGTGGTCACCGCCTACTACGATCCGATGATCGCCAAGCTGATCGCCCACGGCGCCACCCGCCAGGCGGCGATCGACAATCTGACCGCGGCCTGCGCCGACGTCCAGGCCTGGCCGGTGAAGACCAATGCCGGCTTCCTCACCCGCCTGCTCAAGGACGCGGACTTCCGCAACGGGGCCGTCGATACCGGTCTGATCGCGCGGCGGGGCGAGATCCTGACCGCCAAGCCGGCGCCCTCGGCCGATGTGCTGGCCGCCGCCGCCTGGATGCGGCTGAAAATCGCCGCGCCGCTGGCGGAACGCGTCTCGCCCTGGGTGCAGGCCAGCGGCTTTCGCCTGAATGCGCCGCCCCATGTCGAGGTGCGTCTGCAATATGGCGGCGAGACCTATCCCATCCCCGGCGATCCGCCCGCCGGCGACGTGCTGGGCGCGGTCTATCTGGACAGCCATGTGATCGTGTTCGAGGCCGGCGAGACCTATGAGTTCAGCGACCCGAGCGCGGTGGTGGGCGCGGTGGTCCCCGGCGGCGACGGCGTGGTCCGCTCGCCCATGCCGGGCAAGATCGCCGCCGTCCATGTCGCGGTCGGCGACAGCGTCGCGCGCGGCCAGGCCCTGGTCACGCTGGAGGCGATGAAGATGGAGCACGCCCTGACCGCGCCCTTCGACGGCGTGGTCGCCGAGGTGGCCGCGACCCTGGGCGACCAGGTCAGCGAGGGAGTGGCGCTGGCGCGTGTGGAGGCCCGGCCATAGCGCCGCTCAACCTGATCAAGCTCTGCGTCGGCGCCGATACGCCGGAGGACCTGCGCGTCTGGCGGGCGCGGCGGGCGAAAGAGGGCAGGGCGCCCATCGTCTATACCCGCCAGACCCCGAAGCGGGCCGAGGAGATCCTCGATGGCGGCTCGCTCTACTGGGTGTTCAAGGGCCAGATCCTGGTGCGGCAACAGGTGATCGCCATCGAGACCCTGGCCGACGGCGCCCGCAAGCGCTGCGAGATCAGCCTGGCCGACGCGCTTATCCCCACCGCGCCCCAACCCCGCCGCGCCTTCCAGGGCTGGCGCTATTTCGAAGCCAAGGACGCCCCGCCCGACCTGCCCGCCGGCGAGGGCGCGGCCTTGCCCCAGGAGTTGGCGCGCCAGCTCAGGGAGATCGGGGCGTGGTAGGCGGGCGTTCGTTGAGGGCGCGATGATCACCGCGATGATCTTCGACTGGGCGCGGCGCGCGCCGGAGCGGACGGCGGTGGTCTTCGACGGCCGACCGTTGTCCTATCGCGCCTTCGCCGATCGGATCGCCGTCGCCCGAGGTTATTTCGCGCGGCGAGGCTGCGTCGGCGAGGGCGTCGCGGTGGTGGCCGTTGTCAACCTGCTCGACTTCTGGATTTTGAGCCTCGCCTTGCGCAGCCTGGGCGTCACCACCTTCGCGCTCGATCCAAGCCAGGGCCAGGACTTGCCCGGCCTGGCCGATGTCCGCCTGGTCGTCACCGATCCGGTCGGAAACTGGCCGGACCTCGAACGCGCCAGCGCGGCGCGGGGCTGGGACTTCCTGCGCGTGTCGCTGGCCGGGGAGGCCGCCTCGGACCTGGACGCGGAAAACCTTCCGCCAGGCGGCCACATCCTGCATACCTCGGGCACTACCGGCGCCTACAAGTTCGTGCTGATGAACGCCGAGATCGACGCGGTATCGGCGAGCTGCACCCAGGCGGCCCTCGGCCTCGATCGGCAGAGTCTGGTCGATGTGTTCAACTTCGGCGGTTGGACCGGCGTGGGCTACCGGTTTCCAGCGGCGACCTGGGCGGTGGGCGGCTGCGTCATCCTTCGCCAGTCCGGCCACTTCCACCAGTCGCTGCTCGAACCGGGCGTCAGCCACGCCGTCCTCATCCCCAACCTGCTCGACCTCGTCCTCGCCGCGCCCGCCGACGCCTTCCCGTGCAACGACGCGCTGCTGTTGGCGGTCGGCGGCGGCCCGATGACCCGCGCCCATATCGACCAGGCCAAGGCGCGCATCACCCCGCGCCTGTATAACTGTCTCGGCGCCACCGAGACCGGCATCTTCGCCTTCACCGCCCTTGATAGCCCTGAAGACTACCGATGGCAGACGATCGCGCCCGGCCGCGTCATCGAGATCGTCGATGATCACAACCGGCCGGTCCCAACGGGGGAAATCGGCCGCGTCCGTGTTGGCGCCGCCGGATGGCCGGACGCCTATATGCACGATGAGGCCGCGACCCGGGCGGCGTTCGCGCACGGGTGCTTCTATCCCGGCGATCTTGGCGTCATCCGGGCCGATGGGCGCCTAGCCCTGCAGGGCCGGGTCACCGACGTCATCAATGTGAATGGCCACAAACTGTCACCGGCGCCCGTCGAGGCGCGGCTGCGCGAGGCGCTTGGGGTATCGGAGGTCTGTCTCGTCACCGTGCAGGACGACGGCGGCGAGGAACAGGCGCATTTGATGATCGAGTCCGAAACGCCGATCTCTCCAGCCAGGCTGAACCCAGCGGTTCGTCGCGAGCTTGCGGATTTCGCCAGCGTTCGCGTGCATTTCGTTGCGTCCCTGCCCCGCAACGCCATGGGCAAGGTGCTGCGCGAAGGCGTGGTCGCCCAGGCGCTGCAACGGGGGACACGCACGACTTAAGCGATGAGCAGCAAAAAGTCGTACATGTCCCCAATTCAGCATCACCCGTTCGGCGGCAGCATCTTTTCCAGGGCGTTCGCCAGGGTTCCACGCCACAGCGCCGTGTCGTGGCCGCCGCAGGGCTCGCTGAACGTCAGATCGTAGCCCTTCGCTTCCAGAACGGCCTTCATTCGCCGGTTGGACTCGATCATCAAGGCGGGGTGCTCCAGGAGCCCGATCTCCATCCAGAAGCGCACGGGAAGGCGTGGAGACTGGCTGTATTGCTCGATGAGCCATCCAGGGGTGTAGCCGCCGGCGCTGCGCGGGACGTCCATCCTGAATCCCGGGCCCCACCACAGCGACGCCGCCTGGCTGATGACGTTGCCGAAGACGTGCGGCAGTCGATAGCCGAGCCACATCGAGGCCAGGCCGCCATAGCTGGCGCCGGTGACGAAATGCTCCGCCGGATCGTCGGAGACGCGATACTGGCGCCTCACCCACGGCAACAGCTCGTCCTCGATGAACCGGGCGAAGGTCTCGTTGCAGGGCAACTCCGTGTTGCGGGACTCCGGCGTCGGATTGTCGATGAACACCGCGACCACCGGACGGATGCGCCCGTCGGCCAACAGGTTGTCGAGGATGCGTTGGGTCGGGATCCGGCTGAGCGCCTGCCCACCGTCGAAGGCAACGAGCAGCGGATAGGTCTGATCGCCGTCCTTGTAGCCGGGCGGCGTGTACACCCAGACCCTGCGCTGGTTCTCCATCAGCGCGCTGGCGAAGTCGTGGCGGTCGATCCAGCCGCGCGCAATGCCCGGCCGCTTGTGGACGATCGACTCGTCCGGCGCATCGCTCAGCGAAACGAATGAGGTGATGTCGTCGGGCAGGCCTTCGCCGGCGCGACTGACGAAATGCTCGCGGTGATGAGGATCCGATGCGGGCGTGAAGCCGTCCCAGAAGGCCCTGATCTCCTTGAGCTCGGCCTCGGTGGCTTCGTCGAAGGAGATGGGCGGCGCATCCGGCGCGAAGCTGTAACTTGTGCGCAGGTCGTTTCGGCAGCTGTAGCTGGCGTAAGCGACGTTCGTGCCCGGTATCTGGTCCATCACGTTGTCGCGGTTTTCGCCAAAGCCGGCGCCCACCACGACGTGCCGCGCGTCAGGCGGCATGGGAAAGACGTAGGTGACGATGCTGTAGCCCGCCTGCGCCGGGTTCGGCTCGATCAGGGGCGCCCGCTCCCGCGCGACCCGCGCCCAGAAGTCGGTCTCGCCACCCGGGTCAGCCCGAACGGACGCCAGAAGGGGGTGAAGGTGATCACGCAGACGCTCAGTGACTGACATTGGAGACCTCCCGACTGGGTCAAATCCGACAGACACGCGGTAGCAAGCCAACGGGCGGACTTGACCCCCCTGGCAGACCCCGACCCATTCGACCCCATGTTGGAAAAGAGGGTGACGCGCGACGCCTCAGAACAGCTTTTGCGCCTCTCGCGACAAGGTGAAGCCGTGGCCGCTGGCGTTCGAGCAGGTCACGCCACTGGTCGCGGATCTGCAGGTGAAGGCGTTCACCCGCCAGACCGTCCCATAGGCCAGGGGCGGCAGGTCGGGGTTCGCGACGGTGTCGCCATGACAGAGGGGAATGGCCGCGCCGGTCGGGTTGATCACGAACGCGTCGCCGTAGCTGAGCGGACAACCCCTGGGCCTTGGCAGCCCTTTGTCGGTCATCTGATTGATGTCGCAGCGCATATCCACGGCGTTGCTGTCGGACCCCTGTTCGAGGACGCAGAAGATGTTGTTGGACGGCATCTTGAAGCCCTGCTGGTCCTGCGCGCGCGCATATCCCGGCGCAAGCGCGACGACCGACGCAGCAGCGGCGATCAGCATCGTCACTCTGAAACCCGTAACCATCCGCCGATCCCCCAATCCACCCATTCGCCTGAAGCCTAGAGCCGCAGCGAGACCAGGGCAACGCCAGCGGAAATTGGGGACACGCACGACTTAAGCCGTGAGAAGCAAAACGCGTACGTGTCCCCAATTCCACTTATCGACAGCCGGTTCAGCCCCTGACGGGCCAGAATGGGATCAACATGGGCGTGCGTCGGCGGTAGTCCGCATAAGCGTCCGCCCCGAGTTCCTGGCTGAGGAACCGCTCCTCCAACCGCGCCTTCAGCCAAAACCCGAAGGTCATGAGCAGCGCGCCGAGCAGATTGGCGGCCTGGCCGATCTGGATGGCTTGGGCGAAGGCGGCGAGGATGAGGCCCGTATAGATGGGGTGACGCACGAGGCGGTAGGGACCGCTTTGGATCACTGTGTGATCGTCCTTGCGGCTCACCGAACCGGACCAGAGCGAACCCAGCGAAATGCGCGCCCACCAGGTGAAGAGGAGCCCCGCCGCACATCCGCCGGCCAGGGCCCAGCTCGCGACGTCGGGCAGACGCCACAGAGGGGTGAAGTGGGTTCCAATAGAGCCAAACGCGAGCAAGAGAATCCCGGCGACTGTCGGCAGCCAGTGGACAAGCTGATCAATGGCCGGGGGCCGGTTGGCGGTGGGCCGCGACCAGACCACGGTGACGATCCATGAGACCAACCAAACGTCCCACATGAGCGTGATGGCTTCCGGCGGACTCACGGCAAGCCTTTGGGTCACGGCGGAAAGGTTGCCAACGGCGTTCGCCGCCATGAGCAGGCCGAGCAAGGCCAGCGCACCACGTCCAAGCCATCCGAGTATTGTCATCGTTTCCCCTCCAGCCAGGGGCTGGACGCGCGAGGCGTTGAGCGCCGTCACCTTCGGAGTTTGAGGCTATCGCCGCCACTCGGTATCCGACACTGAATTCGTCGTAACGACCCGGAGGTCCACGACGACCTTTCCCTTGCTCGGAGCTCGCCTGCGTCGATAGGGTTCGGCGATGTCCCATTTGCACAGCGCCTTCGACGGCCTCCTATCGGGCGGCTTCTGGGCGGCGCTCTTTCAGATCGTGCTAATCGACCTGACGCTGGCCAGCGACAACGCCGTCGCCGTCGGCATGGCCGCCACCGGCCTGCCCAGGAAGCAGCGGCATCTGGCCATCGTGCTCGGCCTCAGCGGCGCGGTGGTGCTGCTCTGCGTCATGGCCGTCTTCGCCATCAAGCTGCTCAAGGCTGGCGGCGGCGGTCTGGTGCTGGGCGGCGGCGTGCTGCTGCTGCTGGTCGGCATTCAGATGTGGCGCGACCTGCGCGCCCAGAACCACAAGCACCACGCCGCATCGGACAAGCCGCCCGAGCACAAGACGCTGCTGCGGGCGCTGACCCTGATCTTCGTCGCCGACATGTCGACATCGCTGGACAACGTGCTGGCCGTGGCGGGCGTGGCGCGCAACCAGCCCGAATGGCTGCTGTTCGCGGGCCTGGCGTTGTCGGTCGCCCTGACCGGCTTCGCCGCCGTCGGCGTCGCCAAGCTGCTGCATCGGTGGCCTTGGATCGGCTACATCGGCCTGGTCGTGGTGCTCTATGTCGCGGCCAAGATGGTCTGGGACGGTGCCGAGGCGCTGAAGTGGATCCGAATCTAGAGCCGTCGCCGACCAGCCGCCTCGCAGGGGCTCGCGAGTGCGTTTGACATTTCGATGCTCGTCTAATTAGATACCCATCGAATGAGGTTAACCATGGACACGCCCGCCCAATCCAAACTGCTGCAGTTCTTCAAGGCGCTGGCGCATGAGAGCCGGCTGAAGCTGCTCGGCCTGGTCGCCCAGCGCGAGCACAGCGTGCAGGAGCTGGCGGCGCTGGTTGGCCTGAAGGAGCCAACCGTCTCGCATCACCTGACCATGCTGAAAAAGCTCGGCCTGGTCAGCCAGCGGCAGGACGCCAACACCCATTGGTATGCGCTCGAGCCGGAAGCCATCGCCAACCTCGCCAAGCAGGTGCTGAGCCGCGAACAGATCGCCGGACTGGCCAGCGAGGCGGACCCGGCGGACTGGCAGGCCAAGGTGCTGGAAACCTTCATCGCCGCGGACGGGGCGCTGAAAAGCATCCCAGCCAGCCGCAAGAAGCGCTGGGCGGTGCTGGCCTGGCTGGTGCGGCAGTTCGAGGACGGCCGCCGCTATACCGAGGCCGAGATCAACACCCGCCTGCTCGAACGTCATTGGGACTCAGCCACGCTCAGGCGCGAGTTCATCGGCTACAAGATGATGGCGCGGGAGGCCGGCGTCTATTGGCGCCTGCCCGAGGCGGACTGGGTCAGCGAGGCGGCGACGCCCGCCGGGTGATGACGGTCGCCGACCCATATCAGCCCTGGCTCGACAGCTGGCGCCTGCGTCCCGACGGTCCGGGTTTCACCACCGAGTTCGGAAGCCTGCTGATGCCAGTGATCGCCGGCGGACGGCGGGCCATGTTGAAGATCGCCGGCGGCGAAGAGGAACGGCGTGGCGGCGCCCTGATGGTCTGGTGGGCCGGCGAGGGCGCGGCGCGGGTGCTGGCCCACGGTGGCGACGCCATCCTGCTCGAGCGCGCCGTAGGCAATGAGAGCCTCACGGCGATGGCGCTGCACGGCCAGGACGACGCCGCGGCGGCCATTCTCTGCCAGGTTGCCGCCGGGCTGCACGGCCCGCGCGACCGGCCGCCGCCGGACAGCCTCGTCCCGCTACCGATCTGGTTTCGCCAGCTGGAGCCGGCGGCCCAGGCGCGGGGCGGCATCTTCGTAGAGTCGGCCGCCGCGGCCCGCGAGTTGCTCGGGGCGCCGCGCGATGTCGCGGTGCTGCACGGCGACCTGCACCATGGCAATGTGCTGGATGCCGGCGAGCGCGGCTGGATCGCCATCGATCCCAAGGGGCTGATCGGCGAGCGCGGCTTCGACTTCGCCAACATCTTCCACAACCCAACCAAGGAGATCGCGCTGACGCCTGGCCGCCTGCCTCGGCTGATCGGCATCGTCGCCCAGCTGGCCGGGCTGGAGCCGGTGCGCCTGATCAAATGGATCCTGGCCTATTCGGGCCTGAGCGCCGCCTGGAGCCTGGACTCCGGAGAGGATGCGCACGCCCGGGGCGCCATGGAAGTCGCCGAGCTGGCGGCTGAGGAACTGAGGCTCATTTCGGGTTGAAACAGTCCGGAAAGTGTTCGGGCTTGATCAGCTTTTCGCCCGCCAGCTCACCGACGCGGTAGAGTTCGGGCACCATCTTGTCGTCGTCCATCTTCACCAGGTCGGCGATCTGCTCGGCGGAGAATTTTTCGTCCAGATGGGTCTCCAGCCAGCCGGGTTCCAGCGGCGAGTCGTAGCGGACGAAGGTCCAGAGGGGCAGGCAGCCGGGCAGGGAGTGCTCCAGCCCGCCGATCTCGCCATTGATGCGCCAGGGCTGAGGCGAGGTTCCCAGCCATTGCAGGATGGAGGTGCCGAGCTGGCTGCTGTCATAGGCCAGCGAGGTCAGGGCGTGGATGGCCTTCCATACCGAAAGCAGCAGCGGCTTGCTTCGCCATTCGGGCTTCATCGGGCGCGGCTGGCCGGTGCCGACCGAGACGATCATCAGCTTGGTGGCGCCCGGCTCCCACTTCAGCCCATAGGCTGGAACGAGCGCGGTCATGGCCAGCTGCAGGGCGGGGTTGCCGTGCGGGGTCATGGCGCCGTCGAAGAAGATGCCCTGCTCGCCCTTGGTCACTTCCATGTGGACCATGTCGAAATAGAAGGGCGCCGCGGCGCTGGCCTGGACAATCGTCGAGATGCGATAGTCCTTGTTGGGCGTCACGTCCGGCAAGGCCGGATCGCCGTTCCAGTATTTGGAGCCGGGGCAGTTGGTCAGGATCCAGCTCGAACCGGTGTCCACCCGCTTGGCGATCGCGGCGAAGCCGGTGCGCCAGTGTGCGTTTTCCAGGGTGGCGTCGCCGAGCTCTTGCTCGATCACGCCGGCCAGCCGGCTGGGGTCGAACCGCGACTGGATCAGCGGGATGCGAAAACCGCGTTGCTTGAAGACGATCGGCCCGAGCCGGCGGTAGAGCGCGCGCAGATAGTCGGTGTCCTGACCAAGCGCCAGGCCGGCGGCGATGATGGCGCCGGTCGAGGTGCCGCCGATCAGGTCGAAATAGTCGGACAGAACCAGGTCCGGCCGGCCGAGCTTCTCGCGCAGCGTCTTCTCGAGCTTGGCCAATATGCCGACGGCCAGCGCCCCGCGCATGCCGCCGCCATCGATGGCGAGGATGCGTCTGGGACCGGGCGGTTTGTCGTAAACGGACACGAGGGGCAAACTAGCGCCGCTGTCGCGCCACGCAATGACCTGCTGCGCCGCGCCGCGTTGCCGCCGCGCGCGCTCATCCGATAAGGTCGCCTTCGGAGCGTACGCCGCTCGATCCGTCAGCCACAGCCGAGTGAGCCGTCGTGGAAGCCGTCGAGAAGATTTTCGAATTCGCCCGCCAGACGCCGGATGCCTGGGCGATGGTGCATGACCTGCAGCCGGTCACCTACCGCGCCTTTCACCGCATGATCACCGCCATGCGCCGCAAGCTCGCGACCTACGGCCTGCGCCCGGGGGGTGTGGTGGTGGTCTGGATCTACTCCGCCAAGGTCAGCTGGGTGGTGAACCTGGCGCTGCGCACGCTGGGCCTGACCACCGTGTCGATCCGCGGACCGGGCGAATTCGCCGGTTTCAACGGCCTGGACATCGTTGCGGTGGTGACCTCGGCGGACGAGGGCTATCCGGCGCTGGATCCCGCCCTTGCGCCCGGCGCCGCCCGGATCGTCATCCAGCAGACGGATTGGGCCATCGAGGACGATGGCGCCGCCCTGGAGCCGCCGCCGCAGACGCCGGTGGGCGATCACATCCTGCTCACCTCCGGGACCACAGGCAACTACAAGATGATGGTCATCGACGCCGAAGGGCAGGCGGCCGACATCAAGCGCGGGATAGAGGCGTTTCGCCGTGGCGCGGACGACATCGAGCGGGACTTGCCCGCTGCGATCAACATCCTCAACCTCGGCCTCTGGACCGCGGCGGGTTATGGCGTTCCGGTCGCGATCTGGTCGCTCGGCGCAACCGTGATCATCCACCAGGGCTCTGACGAACACCTGTCCTTCGCGACCTGGGGCATCACCCACGCCATGGTCACGCCTGCCCTCCTGGCGCAGATGCTGCCCGCCATGCCCGTCTCGTTTCCGCGCAACGATAATCTGCTGCTGATGGTGACTGGCGGGCAGCTGTCGCGTGGCCTAGCCAACCGGATACGCGCGCAACTGACCAACCGCATCATCTCTCTTCTCGGCGCGACGGAGAGCGGCGGCTGGGCGATCACGCCGATCGAGAGCGACGAAGACCTGCACTGGCACCGCCTGGATCTGCGCCGGACGGTCGAGGTGGTCGACGAGAACGACCAGCCCTTGCCGCCGGGCCAGCTCGGCCAGGTCAGGGTGCTGCTCGAGAACGGCTTTAACGGCTATCTCAACGATCCCGACGCCACCGCCGCCTTCGTCAAGGATCGCTATTTCTATCCGGGCGATCTGGGCATCCTGGACGGCAAGGGGCGTATCGCCCTGTACGGGCGGGTCACCGACGTGCTCAGCATCATGGGCGACAAGATCCCGGCCGCACCCTACGAGCACGCGCTGCAGGAGGCGCTTGGCCTGGAAGGGGTCTGTATGCTGTCCGAACAGGGCGACGACCAGGAAGAACAGCTGCATGTGGTGCTCGAGACGGCTGAGCCGATCGATGAGGCCACGCTGCGCCAGGCGGCCTTCGCCCATTTGAGTCGTTTTCCTTCCGCGCGCTTCCACTTCCTCGTGCCGTTCCCGCGCAACGACATGGGCAAGATCGAGCGCTTCAAGCTCAAGCGGCGCCTGATCGAGCAGCAGCACGCCCAGGCGCTAGGCTGAGTTCGCCGCCTCGCGCTCGGACAGCGCGCCCATCTCGACGCGGATGCGGTGGCGTAGGAGCAGCGCGTTCAGGAGGGTCCAGGTCAGGGCGACCGGCCAGTTGCCGAAGGCCATGGGCAGGACGGCGATCTCTGCGACCACGACGCAATAGTTGGGGTGGCGGACGAAACGGAACGGCCCTCCGCGCACGATCGGCGCCTCGTCCAGGGTGATGATGCGGGTCGTCCAATAGGGGCCCAGGGTCGCCACCACCCAGACCCTGAGCAGCTGCAACACGACGAAGACCCCGATCAGTGGCCAATAAGGTTGCCTGTCGATGGGTGTGGTGAGGGCGATGGCGACCAGCCAGGAGCTGTGCAGCAGCACGAACAGCGGATAGTGGGCGCGACCAACCTCGCGCGCGCCGCGGGCGAGCAGGCGGCGCGTATTGGAGGCCGCAAGCGCGAGCTCCACCAGCCGCTGAGCCGCGACCAGGCTCAAAATCCAGACCAGCGGACTGTGCAGCAGGGTGGAGATCAACGGCCGGCCGCCAGGCCGTCGGCCGGCGCGCCCATCCAGACATCGACTCTGGGATCCATGACCTTGCGCCAGAGGGGCGGGGCCAGGAAGAGGAAGGGGATGCTATATCTCGGCGTCCTCATGGGAGTCCGGTTGTCCGCAACGCCACCCAGCCGATACGCCAGCGGCTGGATATTGGCACGAATGCGGCCGCGGGGCCTAGCAGGCTCGCCGGAATGCGGACTGTTTGAACTTCCGCTAAGGGTGGCGATCGGCCGCATTCGCTTGCTCGCCGAATTGTCCGCAATGCGCTCCCGAGCGGACCTCCCCGCTGGGGCGAGCGGATGGGCGCCGACGTCGAGTGCCTCGCGACGAACGCTTCAGGAATTGTTCGGAAAGCACGCTGTGGCGCTGAGAGGCATTCCGCTCGCCGGCAGGCTCAGTCCCGACGCCACGGTCTGGAACGTGTACGCGACCGTCACCTGGGAAAAGCCCGCGACCCCGCCGCAGGTGGCGCTGGGATTCAGCGTCACCCCTGAGTCCGGGATGGTGAGCCCCCAACCCAGGGCGACACGCTCGACGTAGCTGGTGGTCGCCGAGGCGCTGTAGACGCCGCCCGCCGCGCAGTTGCTGTTCAACACGCCCATGCAGCGGGCGGTGGCGATGGCGGTCTCTTGCAAGGCTTCGCGCGTCCACATCACGCGACCGAACTCGATGACGCCGAACACGAGCAACAGCAGCGAGATGGCGACCAGGCAGAACTCAATGGCGGTTGCGCCGCGCCGGTCGCGTGCGGCCCCGAGCAGTCGCAGGCGGATCATTGGGTCTCGACCGCGGCGCTGGCGCTGATGGTGTGATTGGCGACCAGGCCGTAGCTGGCGAACACCGGATTATAGGTTCGGGTCACGGTGATGGTCACGAACTTGCCGGCGATACCACCGCTGGGGCAGACCGCGCCGCAGACGGCGGCGCCTCCCCAAGCGAAGCTCTGCCCTGCGCCGGTGGGGCAATAGCAGGCGTCGGCGTTCCCAGGCGTTCCGCCAGGGCTGGCGCTGCCGCCGCTGACGGTGACGCTGGGGCCGTTGTTCACCACCACGACCCCGTTCGCATAGACCGCTCCTTCGCTGGTCTCGACGACGTTGGCGATGTTCGCCGCCAGCGCCGCGCCGTTCGCGGAGCTGACATTCGCCGCGTTGACCTGGGCGTAGTTGGCGCCGGCGGCGACCGCGGTGTCCAGCCTGAGATTGGTGTAGAGCGCGCCACCGAAATCGACCGCGCCGGCGAGAAGAAGGCAGAGGATCGGCGCAATCAGTGCGAATTCCACCGCGGCCGCGCCGCGCGCGTCGCGCCGCGATCGTTGTGGTAAGGCACGGGCGGCCACGCCGGTCATTGGACCAGCACCACAGCGCTCAAAGATCCAGCGTCGCTGAAGCAGCTCGACGCCAGCAGCGCGCCCCCAGTCAAGGTGACCTGCGATCCGATCAATTCCAGGCACTGGCCCGGCCCGTTGCCGACGCTCGCCCCCCCGCCCAGGGTGATCCCCCCAGCGGGAAAATAGAGCGTGCCGGAGAGACTGGTGCCGCTCGCACCTTCGGCGAAACTGGCTCCGGCGTGACTTCCGGTCGTGGGTCCAACGACCACGAGACCGGCCGTCGCGCCACTCGAAGGCGCCGTCAGGGTCACGCTGTTGAAGCCGGCCGCGATACAGAACGACAGTCCCGAACATGTCCCGCCGGGGATCAGCTGCGCCCCCGAAGCGACGAGAGTCACGCCCGTTCCGCTCAACCCGAGGTCGGTCCCGCCGCAGGTGACGTCACCGCCCCCGTTCGCGCCCAAGCCGATGTAGCCGTTGACTGTATAGACGCCGGGCCCAAGCAACGTCCCACCAGCCGTGGCGAAGTTGCCGTTGATGTCGTGCTGCGCCGCTGCCGATAGGGTTAGGCAGCTGCCGCCGCCGCTCACGACGTCGAGGGCGCCGGCCATTTCGAAGAGATCGCCCGGCCCCGTGGCGTCGGCGAAGGTGGTCGTGGCCCCGCCGGCGGCGACGAAGGCGTCACCGTCGTTGGCGGCGCCGATATTGAAGCTGTTGGACGAGCCGGCGCCGAGGACGAGCTTGCTGCCGCCGCCGTTATAGATGCCGCCCTGGGTTACGAAGGTGCTGGGGCCGTTGAAGGCCAGCAGGGCGCCGCTGTGGCAGATGCTGTAGCCGCTGGACCCGTTGCAACCGCCCGAGCCGCGGCCGATGTTGAAGGTCCCGGCGCCGAAGGTCGTGGTCGTCCCGCCACCGGTAATGATGCCTTGGTTGATGTTGAAGGTCCCCCGGCCAAACGCCATCGCACTCCCGGTGTTGTAGATGTAACCACCGAAGTCATAGACTGCGGAGGCGGAACCGCCGGTGTTGAAGTTCACCGAGATGCCGCCACCAGTGGTGATATTGCCGAAGTGGAAGGGCCCGGCGCCGGCACAGGTGACGGTCCAGGTATTGGCGGCGTACACGCCGGTGCACCCGTCCGCGGCGAGTTGGGCCTGGGTCGAATTTGTGGAATAGCCGAAGTCGACCGCGACGCCGCCGGTCACGCCCGGGCCGGCGGGCGACGCCAGGTTCGCCACGCTGGCGATGTGCGCATTGGCCGCCAGGACGCCGCTGTTCGCCACAAGCGGATCGGCGGTAACTGTTTTGGTGATGCGGAGGGTCTGGCCGGACGGCGCGACGATGCCTCCGCACGGCGCGCTGGGCGGCGAGGAGGAATTGTAGTCGATCTGGGTCGAGGTGATGGTCGTGCCGCACGGCGCGCTCACGGCCGCGTTGGAAGCGACGGCGCATGTCGGCGCCTTCACAGCCGTGCCGCCGCTGAGGGCTATGCCGGCGCCAGCGCCATCAAGGGCGATGATGCAGCCCGACGAATTGGCTTTCAGCTCCGCGTAGGCTGATGCAGCGATGGGCAGCCGCGCCGGTCCTCCGAAAATCTGCGCCAGCTCGAGGGGCGCCGTGGTGTTGACTCTCACCAGGACAGCCTGGTTGCCATCACCCGTCGGCGAACTGACCAGCGAGCCGCTTACACTGCTCGATTGGACCCCGTTGAGAACGCCGACGTTAGCGATGACCGCGTTCATGGTCGCCGTCGAACTGGTCGAACCATAGACCACCGCGCCGGCGTAGGCGGCGAGATCGGCGACTCGTTGGTCTTGGGCCTTGCAGTGCAGGCCATAGCCGTACTCGGCGACCAGGGCGACCATCGCGATGAGCAGCGGCAGGCAGATTGCGGCCACGACGCTCACGCTGCCGCTGCGCGCGCCGCCCAATGACGTCATCAGACTCGACGCCGTTGACCGGCGCTGAGCCTTTCGCCTGGGATCGGCTGGTCGGCTGGGACGCCCGCTGTTCATTTTGGTCCATGTGCGCCGCCGCCGGAACCGTCCGCGCGCGCCCTTAGGGTACAGGTCTAGGCCTTCGCATTCGTTTACGGACCGGCCGACCGGTCGCGGCAGTAGGTCACGGCGCCGTTTCCAGCATCTATCGGCGAGGCCACGGCGGACGGGCGGCCGGCCGCGGCATGCGCGCCCCACTTTCGACCCACCAGGCCCATGAGTCCGTGTTCTTAAGCGGAAGGTAATGCCGTGAGCTGCATATGTGGGGGCGCCGACCTCCCGACGATGCCGAATTGGGCCTCTAGCAAATGACAGATTTAGCCACGTCCGGTCCCGACGCGGTTGCTGGCGCGCCAAAGCCGCGCGCGCTGATCTACGTCCGCGACAAGGAGAGCGAAGGGGTCATCCGTCAGTCCCTGACCAGCCTCGGGGTCGAGGACGCGGTGTTCAGGGTCGGCGATGTTAACGCGGCAGCGGCGGGACTGGCCGACCAGGGCGCG
>ODAK010001257.1_pt1 | contig 28192 bp, 42 predicted proteins | sample 1539591 | NCBI WGS metagenome assembly ODAK01 (sample SAMEA3539303, study PRJEB22396) | soil metagenome | biome: tundra; feature: field; material: soil | place: USA | collected 2010-05 | depth 0.15 m
CCATATGTTCATTTAGTAATGTCGAAACCGATTGTATATTTTGATGACACTCCTGTACAAGATTGGCTTAAAGACCGCGTTTTCATAGGACCTGAAATTGAATACAAAAGATAAATTTCCAGATATTAAAAAGTTTGAAGTTGGAGATGTAGTTCTTGTAATAAAGAACGATGGACCAGCTAAAATCGGTATGGTTGGCACTATACACAGTGTGTATAGTAGTTCAATTATCAAACCTCCTGAGTACGATTGTGCATTTCATGTTAAATTTGATGTACTTAATGGCGTAACAGCTTTATATCAACATGAATTAGTTAACATAAAAGACTTAACAAAACTAGAAAAAGCTATCTATGGAGTCGAGAATGAATAACGAAGATGAAGCAAAAAAAATATTTCAAGACTACGTGAATGCAGGCGCTGACTTGGCGGAATCAGTCAAACGCAACATTACGAAAGACGGCATCATAGACGACGCGACAGTAATCGCGTTGAATGATTTTATTATCGCAACAAACGCGATTGCCGACTTGCAGGTTGACTTCGATTATGATATAAATGAATCAGACGAAACACTAAACTAACTAAGGAGAACAGATGAGCTACGAAAAAATGACCGACCTGAGCACAGACAACGTGACTGCGCTTGGCGGAGTAAACAGTAAAACCGGCGAAAAGAATCCGCTTAAAGTAGAAGGCTTCTATTTGGGCGCTCGGAATGTCCAGACTACGAACGGTCCTTCCGTAATCCACGTATTCCAAACTGCCGAAGGAAACCAAGGTATTTGGGGCACGAAAAAGCTGAACGACAATCTGACCAAATCAGCGCTTGGCAAAATGGTTCTCGTCAAGTATGCAGGAAAAATTAAGATTGCAGGCGGTAAGACTCAGCACACGTATGAGTTTTTTATCGACAAGTCGCAGGCTATCGATGTTTCTGCAGCTTCCGAAGGCATTGAAGACTTTGGCGGCGATGCAGACGACGGCGGGTATACGAATGGCGAAGACACTGAGACTCCAATCGTAACTTTGTCGGCAGCCCAAAAAGACGCTCGTGCGAAGGAACTTCTGCGTAATGCTAAATCAAGTTCACTCAAAAAGTAATAACTATAAGCCCTGGCAGGAAGCTGGGGCTGTTTTAAGGGGGAGTAGTATGATCTATCGTCTTATTTCCCCTAAGTGGCTAGGTAAACCCGTCCTTGAAGGGGAGTTCTCTGATGAAGAAATTACTCAATATAATCAAGAAGGGTATAACATTTATTATCTACCAAATTATCCTTCAGATTATAAAAGAAATGTTACTATTACTGGCAGTCATATCGACTGCTTTAATTATTGTTTTGTCGACTGTGATCTTAAAGATAAATACTACCCAACTAAACTCGCTTTCCAAGAAGCCGTCGCCGACTCCTTAATATTTCCCACAAGCGTCGTGGACTCCGGTAACGGTATCCACGTCTACTGGAAAGTATCTAACCTCGACGCGGTGAGTTATCTCAGATTCCAACGCAGACTCATGCGGCTGTTCCATACAGACGAGGCTGTCGGCCAACTCTTCCAACTTATGCGTAAACCTGGTACGTTTAATACTAAGCACGAGGATAAGTGGACTGAGTGTGTATTAGTGAGTGAGTCTACTGCCGAGTATACTGCAGAAGAATTAGACAAACTATTACCGCCTATCACGGTAGAAGACGAAGCTTACTGCCAACATCATTACGACAAAACATACGGGCTGAATAAAGAAGAGTACGATATAGACGATACTTTGCCGCCTAAATTCGGGAGGCTCCTCCGAGACAACCAGGAAGTTAAAGAACTATGGACAGGTCCTACTGACGACAGGAGTAAGAATGATTATCGTTTAGGCCACTTGATGTTCGCCTCCGGCTTCACGAGGACTGAAGCAGCCTCAGTCCTGGTGAACAGCGCAAAGGCCCTCCACAGGGCTCCAGTACACCGCAGAAGTTATGCTACGAACATCATAGATAAGATATGGACCTTCGAATTGGCTGATAACAAAGACGAATTGAACTTGTCTAATAGCGTAAAAGATATATTAAAGCGCGGGGAGAATACCTTGAAAGGTATGCCGTTTAGATGCCACGCTCGAGTAGACAACACCGAGCACGGCTTCAGACTTGGCCAGGTGATAGGTCTTGTAGCAGGCTCAGGCGTAGGTAAGACTGCCTTCGCGTTGAATATGTTCAGATGGTTCAGCCAAGCTAACCCGGACTACCATTCCTTTTTCGTACCTTTGGAACAGCCTGCAGGCGAGATTGCTGAACGCTGGAGAGTAATGTGCGGCGAAGACACAAGCCTGCACGATAAAGTACACGTGTTGAGTAATTATGACGACGATGGCAATTTCAGGCATCTCTCATTCAACGAGATTAAAGAGTACATACAGAAGTTTCAAAAGCTTACTGGGAACAAAGTAGGCTGTATAGTGATAGATCATATAGGAGCGTTGAAGAAAAAAGGTGTAGACGGTGAGAACCAAGACCTTATGTCAATTTGCCACAGTATGAAAGCCTTCGCAATCCAGACTAATACTCTTCTCGTTATGCAGTCACAATCAAGCCGGGAGAAAGCTTCTATCGGGGATTTAGAACTGAACAAAGATGCGGCTTACGGCACAGTATACTTCGAGTCGTATTGTGATTACCTTATGACTCTGTGGCAGCCGTTGAAGCGGTGCTATAACGAGGAAGCTTGCCCAACAGTAACCGCGTTCAAGTTCTGTAAGATCCGGCACAAAAAGGCTAAAAAAGATGTGATTAAAGAAGACGTACCATACTACATGTTCTTTGATAGTGAGTTAGAACAGCTTAGGGACATGACACAAGATGAAATCACATCGTTTAATTATTTCCTCCAGAAGGCTACAAATAAAAGGAAAGCAGATCGGAAAACTGAGTTAGTTTCTTACACGGCCACACAGGCGGTAAAATGAAGTTTAAAAAAGGTGATATTGTAGAAATTTATAACTCTGTCTTGTCTACTTTTAATGGTAGCATATGCTGTGTTGCAGCGGCGGATGTATATTCCTGTCATTTAACATTCATATATTGCACAAACTCTTACACAAGAGAATATCTTATAAAAGATGAAACTAGAGTATTTTCAAACCGAGAATTAAAATTAATTGTGCTTACTAAGCTTGAAAGAGCGCTGTATGCCGATTAAACCCGAACTAATCGTAGTTAACACGCTTGAAGGCTTACAAGCTGTATCCGATTTAGTAGAAAACCAAGAATTCATCGCGTTCGATACGGAGACAACCGGACTAACTTCCAGACATGAGATTATAGGGTTTTCAGTTTGTGCATCAGAAGATGTTGCGTACTATATCGTGATGGCAGTATGGAATAAAGAACTAGGGAAGCTGATGTACCCTAGCGATGAGTACAAAACCAGAGTAATCGAAATCATATACATGCTGCAGAATCGTAAAATCATATGCCACAACGGGATATTCGATTGTATGATGGTTGAAGCATTCTTTAAAGTACGGCTTATTGACAGTCTACACACTGACACTATGATCCTCGCGCATCTACTTAACGAAAACCGCCGTGTAGGACTCAAAGAGTTGGCCTCTTCAATGTACGGCGAGTCTAGCGCAGAAGAGCAAACTTTAATGCGGGCAAGTATCCTAGCTAACGGCGGTAAGATAACTAAACTTGATTACGAGTTGTATAAAGCTGATTCTAACCTTATTGGCAAGTACGGCGCTAAAGATGCTTGGCTGACGTACAAATTATTCGTAGACTTAGTGCCAGAACTCTATGCGCAAGAATTAGATAAATTCTTCTATGAAGACGAGTCGATGCCGCTGCTTCGCGGACCAACGTATGAGCTTAATACTACTGGTCTGCAAGTAGACGGTAACAAGCTTATTCAGCTCCGTAAACAGCTTGAGGCAGAGTGTATGGAGGCTAAAGATTTCATTTATAAAGAGATTGACGCTCACATAAAAGAGAAGTACCCAGGAACAACTAAAGCGAACACATTTAACATCGGTTCTTCACAACAGTTAGCTTGGCTACTCTTCGGTAAGTTGGGACTAGAGTTCAATTCCCTTACTAAAGCAGGGAAAACTGTTTGTCAGTCTCTAGGCATAAGACCGCCATACACTAAAGTAGATAAGCGCAATTTTGTTCATACTTGTACGTGCAGGAAAGATGAAACACTACAGCCGGAAGCTATAGTGAACGGCAAAAAAGTAAGAGCGAAGAAGCTTGCAGATCCTTGGAAGTACATAGCTTGTGATAAGACTTCGTTGAGGAAGATCGGCCCTAAATTAAAATGGGTAGAACGATTATTAGAATACCAACAAAAAATGAAACTACTTTCTACCTACGTAGAAGGAATAGAAAGCAGAGTCCAATATGGCGTTATCCACCCATCTTTCTTGCAACATGGTACGACTAGCGGAAGATACAGTAGTCGTAACCCTAATTTTCAAAACCTCCCGAGGGATGATAAAAGAATTAAAAGCTGTATTATACCAAGGCCAAACAAGACATTTATCGGAGCAGATTACAGTCAGTTGGAACCAAGAGTCTTTGCATATTTTAGTGGAGATAGAAGGCTATTACAAAGTTTTGTGGGCTCCAGTGACTTCTACTCAACAATTGGAATGGAAGTGTTTGGAAAAACGGACTGCACTCCTCAAAAAGACGGCTCACCAGAAGCTTTCGGCGTCAAGTATAAAAAACTAAGAGACTTATCGAAAACAATGGCGCTAAGTGTAACATATGGCACGACTGCTTATCAGTTATCTACTAGGATAGGTAAAAGTAAAGAAGACGCTCAACAAGATATAGATAATTATTTCGAAGCTTTCCCAGGCGTCGCACAAATGATGATTAACAGCCACGAGACGGCTAAAAGAGATGGGCAGGTATTAAGTTTGTTCGGCAGACCTAGAAGAATTCCTGACGCCCGTAAGATTAACAAAATCTATGGCAACAAACCCCATGCCGAATTGCCTTATGAAGCTCGTAACTTGTTGAATCTATCTGTAAACCACACGATTCAGAGTACAGCCGCTAGTATCGTGAACCGGGCAGCGATTAAGTTTTATACAGATGCCAAACAAGCGGGTATAGACTGTCGAATAGTTCTACAGGTACACGACAGTCTAATCATCGAAGGAAATGTGGAAGATGCTGAAAACATTAGCATTCTCCTAGAATCGGCTATGATTAATACTGTTAAACTTGAAGGAATAGAGTTGGAAGCCCTACCAAAAATAGGGATAAATCTTAGCCAAGTGTAAAATAGTTGTTGACTCAACCTGAGATATACGTTATATTGTATCTAGGAGCAACAATGAAACTACTTCTTAAGAGACTTTTAAGCTACTTACCAACAAAACTTCCTGTTGGACTTACTGAGTTCAACACGTGGGCTGATTCGATTATCGAGTTAAGCGGACAATACGCCGATTCAGATTCAATGCGCTTTGCAATCGCTTCTATGGTTATTCACTTACCATCAGGAACCGGAGCAATCTCGAAGAATCATTTTGTTAAAGGGTTACGTAAATCAGCCGCAAACCAAGTCGCGTCGCAAGTCTTCCAAGACGTGAAGCAACGACAACAAGAACTTTTGAATAAACAACAAACAGAAGCTACTGTACAACCAGCAGGAACTTCTGAATGTCTGACTCAAACTACAAAAAGCTAAAAGAAGTTTGGTACAAAAAATTAGAGAAAGCAGGTTTTGTCGATATTGAAGAAGATGAGTTCAAACTAAAAGTAGATTCTACAAAGTTTGCACGACAAGAATCAATGAAATCATATCAGACAAAAATAGATTATTATTATATGGCAAATCACTTCTTAAACTCCTACAAATTCAAATCAAGTTTCGATAGGATTGTTTGGGAGTACCACGTAGAAGGAATTCCTTCCAGAGACATTGCTAAAATTTTGACTAAACTGAAACGTAAACCTATTGGCCGCATGACAATATGGCGCGTACTCAAGCGGCTTACTAAAATAATGAAGTTAGGTTTATATTGAACGATTTTAGAGGGCTTTACGATATCCGAGATTACCGGGATAGTGACAAGAATCTTATCTTAGCCACTTTCCTTCGAGGATTATATTACGGAGATAGTTGGTTTTCACTTATTCCTAAAGATATTTTTATGGAGAACTACAAACGCTTGGCAGAATCTTTAGTTACTAATCCTAAGAATATCGTTAAGATAGCTTGTTTGAAGGAAGACTCAGACGTGATACTTGGCTATAGTATAATGAGCGATAACTTCCAAACAGCACACTGGGTATACGTTAAAAGTGCGTGGAGAGGCAAAGGAATCGGTAAATCACTTCTTCCACAATTCCCTACATCGTTTACTCACTTGTCAGCATTAGGCAAAACACTTATGAGCAAATATCCTACAGCAGTATTCAACCCATTTAAAATCTAAGGAGATATATGTCAGAAATCGTAGAACCTAAAGACTCAGTAAAAGAAGACGCGACGAAAGCAGAACGCCAGCGGCTTACAGTTCTCTTACTGTCTAACGCAGCAAGAATGTCTTCCGACTATAAGAACACTATCAAACACACAGGAGGTCTTCTGACTTCTTCAATGGTGTTTGCTTATTCTAAAGCTTTAAACGACGCTATCAAACTAATAACAAAGGACAACGAATGAACCCATTCAAACGTAAGAAAGACAAGTTCCCAAAGCAATCTGCTCCTCGTACTATGGATGCGATTAAACAGGAATATGCAGAACTTCGCGCACGTTCAGGAGAACTTCAGTACCAAGTATTCATCGGCGAACGAAACTTAACAGAGATTAACGCCCGTCTCGTGCAAGTTCACAACGAAGCTAACGAGCGAGAAGCGTTAGATAAACAAACAGCAGCCGCACCTACAACTACTGTTGAAACCCAAGCTGTAAGCCAGCAGAATCCGAGCTAACATGAGCACTGTCAACGGTAAGAAACTATCTTTCGCAGTCATGCACCAGAATATCTTCTATCCAGGTATTGGGGATATTCGTAAAGAGTTGTCTTGTGAAGACACAGGACTAAGCCGAGGAGTCAAAATGACTATCGACGAGCCCTTCGTGTTAGTCGAAACAAAGACTAAAGCGGGACAAGCGGTAACTATTCCAGTGCCTATCACTAACTTCTCACATTTGGTACTAGCGAGAGAATGAAACGGATAGTTAAAGCTCCTAATACAGACATTAAGGCTTACAGCATAACAACAAAGTTAGCTGTAGCTGACGACTTTCCTCAACAGAATGCTTTCATCAAAGATCCAGCTCGGTATATTGCTGCACAATGCAGTCGCCGAGCTGGTAAGTCTAACGGGTTGGCATTCCGGTATTATCTCACGATGGAGAAGTATCCAAAGTCTACTTGTATCTACTTAGCTTTAACTAGAGACTCGGCCCGCAATATTATGTGGGATGTTTTGAAAGAGATTGATGAAAAATATAAGCTTGGATGCGTATTCAAAGAGTCCACACTCACAGTGACTCATCCGAACGGCTCCAAGCTTATGCTTTATGGTGCAGATATGGCTAATTTCATCCGGCGCTTAAAGGGACAAAAGTCACCAGGGATTGGGATTGACGAAGCCCAAGACTTCGGCGGGCATTTAGAAAGTCTGATTAACGATGTGTTAACGCCAATGCTAGTCGATTACAAAGACTCTTGGCTAGCCGTCGTAGGAACTCCAGGACCTGTACCACAAGGCAGGTACTTCGAGACCACGAATAACAAGCGGTTTGGTTATAGCGTCCACAAATGGACACTACTAGACAACCCGCATATCCCCGAGCCACAAAAGTTTATTGATGACTTAATTCTAAAGAATCAATGGGAGCCTAATCATCCAACACTCATGCGTGAGTGGTATAACAATTGGGTATTAGACGTAGACGCGCTTTGGATCAGGTATAAAGCAGAAGTAAACCATTACACACAGCTTCCGCCTAACGTAAGGAAATGGAATTATATTCTAGGAATCGATATAGGATTCAAAGACGCAGACGCTTTAGCTGTCTTGGCGTGGTCTGAGGAAGATGACTGCACTTACCTCGTAGAAGAATTAATCACCGCGAAACAGGATATAACTTCCCTTATTCAGCAAATTGAGGGTATGATAAAGAAGTATGATCCTTATAAGACAGTAATAGATCAAGGCGGACTAGGGCTCAAGATTGCTGAAGAGATGCGTAGACGCCATGCAGTACCCGTAGAAGCGGCGGACAAAAAGCTTAAGGCAGAGAATGTGGGTATTTTGAATGACCAACTCAGGATCGGTAAGTTTAAAGCAAAGTCGGCTTCCAGATTCGCGCAAGACAGTTACCTTATCCAGATTGATTGGGTACACAGTACTCCAGATAAGATAGTGATTAAGAAAGATCCTCACTCAGACATAATCGACGCCGTGTTATACGCACATAAGGAGAGTTATGCTTTCACTCATAAGCCAGAAGTTACGAAGCCTAAGTATGGTAGTAAAGAATGGGCTGAGTCTCAGTCCAGCGAAATGTGGGATGCAGAATTGTCTGGGCATAAAGCAGAACTCGACTTCGCCAGAAGACTCAACGGTGAAGATACCTAAGCCCAAAAACTTAGAAGAGTTCTTTGCACGCGAACAACTGTTTTATGTGGCACCTTATGATAGTATGTATTGTAACTCTATAGGCACTCTTATTTACTATCGCGGTACTAAGCCTTCATTCCATGCGGTAACTAAAAACTATGGAGTCTAAAAAACCTAAAAATCTTGAAGAGTTATTCGACCAGTATAAAGAAGAAGAAGAGCGATTCGCACATTATGGTGACCTTAATAAGATGTTTAAAGAGATTTATTCAGGTACACTTAAAGACCTTATTTATAAAGATAATCCCTTATTAAAAATGGTAAAACCGTCAAAAAAGAAGATAAAACACTCAAAATCACGCAAATAGTGACAAACCTAGAAAGGTAGACCGTTGGAGGTTTACCATTCTACCATTCCTTAAACGTAAAGAGACCGCAGCCCAAGGCATAACGGTAAAAACCCGCGCTCCAGACGAAACTAGTGAATCTGAAGACCAAGGCGAGTATAGTTTAGCCGATTGTGCTAAAGATATCCTTTCAGCTATCCACAGTAATGACCACGAGAGTCTTGCGGAAGCTCTTAAAGAATTAATCCAAAAAGTTGATGAAGAGCCACATGAAGAAGGCCCTCACATCGAAAAACACTCATACGACGCACAAAACGAAACCGGAGAAGAATAATGCCTTTCAGCTCAACACAATCAGTAACGAACCTTGGTACTACTACAGTAAACCTGCCTAACACAGACATTTACTCGCTTGTAGGAACTTTAACACTTACTAGTAACGCAGGATCTGCTAGTACAGGCCCAGGCGGCGGGACTGGTACAGGCGCGGTAGCAACGCCGCTTACAGTATCCCAAGTAGTTACAACGGTTAAACAAAACGGTACTACGATTTTGACGACTGCAGCCGGTGCAACAGGATTCAGTATCCCAGCTTTAGTCGCTACAGCAGGCGACGTAATCACAGTAATCACTACTTCAAGTCTCCCACAAGACCAACAGCCTCAGGCCATCAAAATGACTCTCGCCGTTTCACAAGGACCGTTGTAATGCCGCTAATCAAAAGCCGTAGTAAGAAGGCTTTTTCTAAAAACGTGGAGACCGAAATGTCAGCAGGCAAGCCCCAAAACCAATCGTTGGCCATAGCGTACTCCGTTAAACGTAAAGCTAAGAAGAAAGCTTCAGGCGGTACTGTTGAGTCTGGTAGCCGTGATATGAATATGGCTGATGGCGGGTCTGTTAGCAGCGGTAAAACTCGCTGGCAGAATGAAAAAGGTGTTCACAGCGAATCAGGCAGTTACGACAAGCCTGGTAAATCAGATTCTGGTGTTTATATTCGTTCTCACGGCTCCTCAAGCGATAAATCTAAAGGTCTTCTTAAACGAGAGCACGAAGATATCATGGGCCAACAGCGCCAAATTAAGCCCAAACTCCAAGGACTTGCAGAAGGCGGCTCAGTCTCTGCTAAAACTGAAAAACGCCCGATGCCTAACGATAGTCATAACGACTCAGACGAAACTCGTCGTAATAAGGGCAATAAAGCACCTGGTCAAGATAGTTGGACTGATAACGTTACGATTAAACAAGCTCAAAAACCTTCGATTACAAAACTCAGCCAGCCTAAAATGGTTGGTTCAGACGTGTTCTCAGTCCGTAACCGTGATATGCATGCTGATGAAGCTGATCTACAAGGCAGAATCCCGCCTGAATCTGATCTCGCACAACCTGTAAGCCGTGACGATGAACAAGATGCTAAGAAGATGGGCAAAGGCCCAGATATGGCAGCCCAACACGACAACGGCAAACCTCCGTACAATAAAGCAATAGAAGATCAGTACGCCCAAGATATGGCTGCAGCACAAATGAAGAAGACTCAGTCTTATGCGGCTGGTGGACCTGTAATGCAGCCTAAAGATCACGGCGATGAGCTAATGGAGCGTGAAGACGAAGCACATCTTATGGATACTGAAAGTCCTTCTGAAGACGAAGGAGATGCAGATGCAACGAGCCGCGATGAAGAAGACCAAAATAAGTCTGGAACTCCTCCCCATAAAATGAAAATGATGGCTGAAGGCGGAGAACTAGAGAATGATCGCGCTGATTCAATTGCAGCCGCTATCATGGCTAAACGCGATAGACTCCACGCTGAAATCGATTCTGGTGCTCATGATATGGACACGGCAGTAAGAATGGCTGACGGTGGAGAAATTCATTCTAAAGGCTCATGGGACACGCATGAAGACGCGGATCAAGCCGATCTTTCAAGGAATGCAGATGAAGACGCTAACGAAGAAGACCAAATGTCTTTCGGTGCGCTAAGGAAAGAGAATTACTCAGAAACTCCAGGACTCGATGAATTAGACAGCCCTGAAGATTCTGGCGAACATGGTGATTCCGAAGAGTCTGACTCCGAAGATAAGCATGACATGATTTCTACTATACGCTCGAAGATGAATCAACGCCGCCAATTTAAGGTTAGGTAAGTTTGAAAATCGAGAATTTGAAAACTCTTCAAAAGGTTATAGCTGTCTGCCGTAAAAACGGCGTATCAGCCATCGAGATCGACGGCATTAAGATGAATATCACGCTCGAAGTCTCTAAACCACAGCCTACTGATTACAGCAGCGATTTCCCTGAAGCTAGTATCCGAGTCCCGAAGTATGATCCAGCATCGCCAGTAGAAGCCGCTACGAAGATAGCCACAGAAGAGCTTTCTCCAGATCAACTCCTGTTTTACTCTAGTATTCCGACTGACGCTTCACAGGAACAGCAATGAAAACAGGAGACAAAGTCATTTGTATTAGAGAATTAGACGAGCCTAAAATAGGTAGGCTAGCACACAGTTCTATTATAAGCGAATCAAGAATATATTGGTCTGTAGATATGGAAGAGCCTGGGTGTAGAACTTTTTGGCCAGAAGAAGATATTATTAAAATTGAAGGTCTTACTAAATTAGAGAAAGCCTTATACGGTATATGAAAGTAACGCCGAGTAAAATCAAAAACAAGATAACAATGAAGACCAGGCCCGATATCGAGTCGATGGTTCTCAGCCCTTGGTGGGAAGCAAAAGAAGACGCTAGGGCTGCAGGCCTAATGCTCACATCAGCCGCTTATCTTAAGGAATCTCAAGCATATAGATACCGACAAGCCGCAGTATATGCGAGGTTGTACGGTAACCAGAGTCTTTACAGTTTTGCAGGCTCGAACATAAACAAAATGGACCAGACGTATGGCCTACCACAAGAGCGTCCAACCTTCAACCTTATACAAAGTGTAACCGATACTCTGGTAAGCCGCATCAGCCAGTCCAGACCTCAGCCGGTATTCTTGACTGACAACGGCGATTATAAACAGCGTAACCTTGCGAAGAAACTCAACAACTTCATCCTAGGAGAGTTCTATAACACGAAAGCTTATGAGCTTGGGGCTATTGCGTTAAGAGACGCGCTAGTAGAAGGGACTGGAGTCGTACATATATTTGAAACTCCAGACAATAAGGTAGGCCTAGAGCGCGTACTGCTCACTGAGCTACTTATAGATCCTAACGAAGCTATGTACGGTGAGCCCCGTCAATTATACCGTATAAAACTCGTTGATCGCGATGTCCTGCTAGCTAACTTCCCAGATCAAAAGGACAAAATCAAAATAGCAGCTAAAGGATACCCAGACAACTCGGCAGACAGTTCTAAGAGCGTTTCCGACCTGGTGATGGTAGTAGAGGGTTGGCACCTAAGAAGCGGTAAAAAGGCGATAGATGGCCGCCATATGCTTGCTATTAGTTCTGGCAGCCTACTTGATGAGCCGTGGGACAAGGATAGATTCCCTTTCGCTTTCCTTCATTACGCTCCAAGACTTTTAGGATTCTGGAGCCAAGGTGTAGCCGAGCAATTGATGGGTACCCAGATGGAGTTGAACTCAATCCTTTTTACTATCAGCCGAGCTATCAAACTTGTAGGCGTACCCAGAGTATTCCAAGAAGAAGGCGCTAAAATCTCAGCGGCTCACCATAACAACGAGATCGGCGTCATCGTTAAATACCGTGGAACTAAACCAAGTTATGAAGTAGCACCATGTAACGCCCCTGAACTCTACGCGGAAAGAGACAAGTTAATATCTTATGGATACCAACAGTCAGGTGTGTCTGCTTTGCAAGCAAGCAGTCAAAAACCACAAGGATTGGATAGCGGTGAAGCGATTAGAACATACGATGATATTTCTACTGATCGGTTTGCCAGTCTTAGTCGTCGGTATGATAACTTTTTTATCGATCTAACGTACCAAATCATTGAACTTGCTAAAGATATCGCTACGGTTACAGGATCTTATTCCACCGTATACCCTAACAAGAATGGTACGAAAGAGATAGACTTACCGAAAGCCGCTCTTGTAGAAGACAAATTCATCGTTCAGTGCTTCACTCAAAGCTCATTGCCGAAAGATCCAGCCGGACGTTTACAAAAAGTAACTGAAATGGTCCAGTCAGGTATGATTACACTCCAGGAAGGTCGAAGGCTTCTTGATTACCCGGACTTAGAACAAGTGGAGAAACTAGCGAATGCTGCAGAAGAAAGAATATTCCAAACTCTTGATGATATTATCGAAACTGGCAAGTACACGCCGCCAGATCCGTTCACAGACCTCGTACTTGCTACTACTCTTACTACTCAGTACATTAATTTATACTCCTCAGCTAAACTAGAGGAATCTAAAGCCGAAAAACTTAGAGACTTCTACAACCAAGTGCAGGCCCTTAAACAGGCGGCAATGCCTCCACCAGTGCCTGGTGCCGCTCCCGGACAGCCCCAAGCTAATCCTCAGCCTGCCCCTACAAGTCCCTTAATCCCGAACAGTCCTAATCAGACTCCACAACAAGCTCAACCTCCACAACAGTAAGGACATATGGAAAAACTAACTAAGTTAGAAGAAGCTTTATTCTCTTGCTCGAAAGAAGACTTCATCCAAGCGGCGAAAGATACGAGAAAGCACTGCCCCGATCCTAGAGTCAGGGCATCGAAATTAGAACATGCATTAGACATTAAAATTGGTATTCAAGGCGAAACTTATTACATAACACCACTAAGAAGGAACATTAAATGAAAATCACTACAGTAACCGGCCCTGGAGCCGTACAAGACCTGTCAACGCCTGAAGCAGTACGCACAGCCCGAGCTATCGCAGCCTTCAATAAAAGCTCGACAGCCCCTACTCAAGGCCAAGCTCAAGAACATCCTGTTAAAGACGCTAACAACGTTAGTGTTGAAGAGCTAGGCGCTATCAAATCCCAAGCACAACCGAGTGACAAAACACCAGACAGTGAAGCCCCACAATCTCCTGAAGCTGCAGACTCTGAAAAAGCTAAAGAAGATCCGGCGTTAACCCGCCAGTTTGCACAACTCGCTAGACAAGAACGAGCACTCCGAGCGAAAGCCCAGCAACAAGACCAAGCGTTGAAGGCAAGAGAAGCAGCCCTCGTAGCCCGCGAACAAGCGCTAACCCAAGCTCCTGCATTCGATCCGAAGAACTACATCGAACGCTCGAGACTCCAACAAGACGCATTAGGCACGTTGGAGGCAGAAGGCCTGGCTACTTACGATGATATCGCTCAACGCGCTATCAGCCGTCAGCCGATAGATCCACAACTACAGCAAACGATTAACAGTTTGAAGGCTCAGATCAACGAGTTGAAAGCGGCTAACGAAACAAGCCAGAAGTCTTACGCTGAACAACAGCAAGCTTCATACAAAGCTGCAGTAAAGCAGATCGGGATGGACGCAGCACAACTAGTGAAATCAGATCCGGTAGCCTACGAAGCGATTACGAAGACGGGGACTGTGAGAGAAGTAGTAAAATTGATTGAGGATACATACAATAAAGACGGCGTACTGATGACTGTAGAAGAAGCCGCACAAGAAGTTGAAAACTATCTTGTAGAAGAAAACTACGGTATGGCTACTAAGATTGATAAAATTAAAAAACGGATTGCGGCGGCGAATGCATCGTCACAACAACCCGAAGTGAAGACACAAGCAATACAGCAGACACAAGCAGGAATGAAAACCTTAACGAATGCCGCAGGCTCTAATAGGAAGATGTCTATGAGAGAACGCGCGATTGCCCGAGCTAATGGCTTTAAAGGCGACTTCTGACGTTAAGCTGCTAGTGCTAGCATGGTGTTATCACAGCATAACTAATTATTTAAGGAAACTTTATGGCAGCAATTTATGCTAATAGTGCGAATCAAATCGCAGCCCTGAAGGAACTTTATACTGACGATAAAGAGTACATGAAAGACCTTGTTTACAAGGAAAACCCCTTTCTAGCTCTAGTTCCGAAGAATGAAAGTCCTGATGGTTTTGCCGGAAAATACATCCCGGTTCCCTTGGAGTATGGTACTCCACAAGGACGTAGTCATACGTTCTCTAACGCTCAGAATCAACAAACAGCCACCGCATTGGTTAGTTATTTCGTGTATGTTATTGAAGATTACCAATTGGTAACTATCACTAACTTGCTTATGGAACAAACTAAAACGAATGCAGGCGCTTTCGTTGACGCAGCTAAACTTCAGATGGACGGCGGATTCCGTAACATCACTAACAACATCGCTTTCGAGCTTTTTGGTAGTGGTACGGCGACTCGCGGTGCTTCTAGTGCAGCTTCAACCCAAATCGGTGGAACAGCTCCAGGCGGAGTCACTCTACCTTTGACTAACGCTCAACAAATCGTAGCGTTCGAAGTAGGCATGTTGTTGATGGCTTCTGCTACTGACGGCGGAGCACCTTCGACTGACACCGTAACTATTACGGCTGTCAACCGTGCTACTGGTGTTGTGAGCGGGACTGCTTCTGCAGCCACGTTGTCGGCTAACTGGGCTATCGGCACAGGTATCGCGTATTTGACGATTGCTGGAGACTTACCGTCTACCGGCGCGACGAATACTGGTTCCTTCCTAGCTTTGTCTGGTTTGGCAGCTTGGATTCCTGTTACTAGTCCTGCGACTAATGACAGTTTCTGGGGCGTTAATCGTTCGGCTGATCCTACTCGTTTGGCAGGTTGCCGGTTTAACGCGCAATCCTTCACCATTGAAGAGGGTATGACGAATGCTTTGGCATTCTTGAATCGTGAGGGCGGGAAGCCTGATTTGTGTGTTATGGACTTCGCTTCGTATGCTTCACTCGTGAATGCACTAGGCGCTAAAGTACAATACGTACAAGTTAACCACGATGAAGTCGAAGTAGCTTTCGAAGGTATCACGTTTCAATCAGCTTATGGTCGTGTGACCGTGTTGGCTGATCGCTCGTGCCCTCCGCAGACTGCTTATCTGTTGACGATGAACACCTTCAAGCTGAGAAGCTTAGGAAAGGTGCCCCATATTCTTACCTACGGTGACTCAACATGCCCTACAGCGGAGGAATCTGCTGCAGCATAACCCGAATATCGGTTAACATCCAGAAGTGGACAAGACCGAAGCGTAACTCACTAAGAACTACGCTCGAACGACTGACAAGGGCCTCTAGAACAGAGGGATATACAGTCTGATCTCACGCATAACCCAAGAAACGTGAGTTAACATCTTGATGGAAGGTCTAGAAGGATTGCGTGTAGGAAACGCCGACGCTCTCGAAATTCGCATAGGCTATTACGGGAACCTGATTTGTTCAGCTCCTGGATGGAACTGTGTTGTTCAATTAAGTGCTTAATACTTAAAACGTATTATTCTGGGCCAGAGGTTAAAATCTCTGGCTTTTTTATTCCTTATGTAATATTCTAATTACATGATTATCTATAAGATTACTCATAAAGAAACAGGTAAAATTTACATAGGCCAAACTACTCAGTCTTTAACTGAGCGTTTATGGCAACATTCTCACAGATCACCAAGTCAATCACATAAATCTGCTATTCATAATGCTTTTGTTAAATATGGTGTTAATGCTTTTACGATAGAACAAATAGACACTGCTGATACGCTTGATAATCTCAATTTATTAGAAATTAAATATATTACTCAATACAATTGCTTGTCGCCTAATGGTTATAATCTTCTAAAAGGCGGTGATAATAAAGAATGCCATCCTGAAACTAAAGCCAAAATCAGTGCTACTTTGAAAGGCCGTCCTATCAAAAACCGGATGAACGGAGCGCCGAAAGGACGGCCTGTGTCTATGGAACGTCGCGCCCAAATAAGTGCAGCATTGAAAGGCAGGCCCCGACCAGACAAGTACAAACCTATTATAGCAGTTGAGACGGGCACAGTGTACGAATCAATACAATCTGCCGCCAAGACGCTCAAAATTAATAGAGTTACTTTGTCTCGTTGTCTCAAAACTGGGCAACAACACAAAAAATCTGGACTTACTTTCAAATTATGTTATTCTGTTATCAGGAGAACATATGACACAAACTAACCATCCATTCTTTAACACTCTAGGTCCTGGCCCTTACAAATATATCGGGTATGGCCATTATACTCGTAACAACGGTATCGACTCAAAATACATCGGTGTCAAGTCTGAAGGCGCTGAAGGCCATTGTGTTCATTGCGGCCAGCAAATCGTCCATATCTATGTCGTGGAGACTGCGGAAGGCCGTCGGTTTGGCGTAGGCAGCGATTGTATCTTCAAGCTTAATGAGACTGAGACTTTCGCTGGTATGGCTGAAATCGAAAAACATGTGAAAGAAATGCGGAACAAACAGGCCAAGATCCGCCGTGAGCGCCAACTTGAAGGCTTGAAACTTTTATGCGCTAAAATGCTGGAAGACAACAGGACTCAACTCCAACATGTTCTGTATTATTGTCGTACAGACAAAACTGCTCATGAAATGTTTGAGATTCAAATCAAGCGTTTCCATAGTTTAGCAGGTTGGAAAGATATGGTGAAAAAGATTGAGTTACATATCAACAAAACACCGATGGCTAAACTAGAAATCGAAGTCTACAGAACCGCTAACCAAGGAGAATAAAATGCAAAACCCAAACGTCTACGTTAAACTTTATGAAGGCATGGGCCGAGGGCTGGCAGCCTTCACAATGATCGAGAAAGGCAAATTTGTAATGGAATGTGAACTCCTCGTGTTAAGCCAATTCGACACGCCTATCGCGAATATGACTGAACTGAAACATTACACTTTCAAGTACAACGAATCCCAAGACTGCTTAGTCCTGGGTAATGGTGAAATCTTTAACCACAGCGACGAGCCGAACGTGAAGTACGAACTTGTAGACTATACGCAAGACGGCGAGACTCGGAAAGTCATGATGTTCACGGCTATCCGCCATATCGATGCAGGCGAACAACTGTTCATCGATTATAACGCCGATATCCCGGTGGATACGAAGGAATATGTAAACAGTAAGTCTTTGGTAGGGTAATGGGCATACCTAATGACTACAACCAATTTAAACCGGGGGATAAGGTGCTTTGTACGAAGGTTGGTTATACAGCACTGCGCCTCTACAATATCTATACAGTAGATACTGTACGCCAAGGCTATATGTATCCTTTTATAAAGTTAAAAGAAGATCCTACACACTCGTATTGGGCTGGGTCTGAATTAGTACTTGTGTCCGATTTAACTAAACTTGAACGGGCTATTTATGGGGTTTAAAGTTGGAGACCGTGTCATTATAACACAGCTAGTACACATAGATCGGGCTCCTGAAGAAACATTGCATTGTATTGGCACAGTAGTAGAACTTTATGTACGTACACCACACACTTCAAGTCAAGCGCGTCTCAAAGTGAAAATAGACAATGAACAAAGTTGGTTATTTGCTGAAAATGAATTATTATTAGTTAAAGACCTAACTAAACTGGAGAAAGCAATTTATGGCATCCGAAACCACAGTTAAAGACTCAGTCTCCCAGGCGATAGTCTACCTTTTCGAGAAAGAAATGTTTTATGCCGAAATCATCGGCAGTATGAAACGAGTCCTAGGGAACAAAGTCCCAGTCGCAGGCGTTTGTATTAAAGACTCAATCGAGCTTCATATCAATCCCGAGACTTTCTGCAAATACTCCATCCCAGAACGTGCGGCCATCCTTAAGCACGAGTGTGAACACATCCTAAGAGAACATATTTTCAGGATGCGGGAACTTATGCCGGACGTTTATTCTGAAGGCAAAAAGGAACTCGCGCAAGACATTATCAACAGTCAAAAGCATAAAGTCGCCATCATTGCGGCGGATTGCGCGGTCAATTCAGGTTTAACTCAACTTCCTGAAAACTGCATCCACGCTGAACAATTCGGTCTTAAAGACCACGAAACGTTGGAGTGGTATCTCGAGCAGCTTAAAGACAACAAGAAAATGCAACAAACGAATGAATTCGATGACCACAGTATATGGAATGAGTCTGAAGGTGCGAAAGAAATCCTTAAAGAGAAAGTAGGCCAAGCAGTCCAACAAGCCGCAAACAAAGCTAGAGCCGCTGGCCGTATGACTGCCGAGAACGAGTTAGCAGTCTCCGCGTTCAATAAACCTAGTATCAACTGGCGCGAACAACTGAAACGGTTTGTAGCTAGGAGTATTGAAACTTCAGTCGAGTCTTCGAAAAAGAAGAGAAACCGCAGATATGGAATCATGTTCCCCGGCGAAGTCAAAATCGAAGACCTCCACATCGGAGTAGCTATCGATACCTCCGGCAGCGTGTCGGATGAAAGTATAAAACAGTTTATGTCTGAGATCGGCAACATCGCGAAGTACGCGAAAGTTACGGTGGTTGAGGCTGATTCTGACATTAAGAATCATTACGAGTTCAAACCTAATAAAACTTACAACGTGAAAGGTCGCGGTGGGACTGCTTACCAGCCAGCATTCGACTGGTTCACGAAAAATACGCAAATCGATGCTTTGATCTACTTTGGCGATATGGACTCTTCAGACCAGCCAACAAAGCCGAAATTCCCAGTTTTATGGGCTATCGTAGGCACGCAGAAACCGCCTGCAGACTTCGGCCAAACTATTTATGTGAAGGTGCAAGATGGGGTATAAGCCCGAAATAGGCGATGTTGTATCATCTTTAGACAACTACTATGCTTGGAAAGCAGACTGGGTAGTAATTTCTATCCAAGATGAAGACTATTGTACTACATATCATATGCCTACAGAACATGTTTTTCACGATACGAGATCAAACGTTTTAATTTTTGAATATAAGCTTACAAAACTCGAAAAAGTGTTGTATGATATACCTATAACCATTTCCGGGGAGGAAATATGAACATAAAAGACTTCCAAGCCAGCCTGCCGTATCTAGTACAAGCAGAATTAACTCCATTTATTTGGGGCCATGCTGGAATCGGCAAAACCTCAATCGTTAAACAGTACGCACAAGAAATGGGTTATAAATTCTTCCCATTCTACCTCGGTACTCAATCGGATATCGGCGATATTTTAGGACTCGCTGAATTCGTAGACAATGGCGACGGTACAAAATCCACCGCTTTCGCTATCCCGAAATGGCTGAAAGAAACTATCACGTATTGCGAACAAAACCCAGACAGCGGAGCCATCATATTCCTAGATGAATTTAATCGCGCTCGTCGGGACATTCTGAACGGTATGTTCAGTCTCGCATTAGACAAAACCTTCCACACGTTGAAACTTCCGAAGAATTGCCACCTTATTGCTGCGGGCAATCCTCCTACAGACGAATACTTCACGACTGACGTAGACGAGACTGCCTTGATGGCGCGCTTCGTCCACGTTAAACTTGAACCGACTTTCGATGAATGGCTACAATTCGCGAAAACTGCTGAAATCGATTCAAATCTGATAGGATTCCTGAAGAACCAGCCTGAACTCCTTGAGCAGAAGCATTCAGATTTCCAACTCCCAGTTAAAGTTGACCGCCGTTCTTTCGAGCGGCTGAACAGACTCTTCAAACTTAATACTCCTACTCATCTTCTTGAGCAGATGATGATGGGTATCATCGGTTTAGAGCGTACTGTCGCCTTCCAACAATATCTGAAGAAAGCTGACAAACCGTTGGAAGGCGCTGCAATCCTTGACACTAATAATCGCCCGCTGATCGAGAAGTGGAGTAACGGCGAGGATACGACAGCCAGCCTTCTGAATATCACTTGCGAGAATCTTAAAGAATTCTTGTTGAAATTCCCCGGTATGTTGAATTCAGACGAGAAAGCGCAGCTTATGTGGTTCCTTACAATGGTGCCTAAAGACATCAGCTTTCCTTTAATCAAAACGCTGACTGAAACGAAGAATGTTTTGTTTAAAGACTTTTTTACTGATCCGATTTATGAAGAGAAGTTAGTTGATCTCGTGACAACTGCTAAAGGTCGTAAAGAAGATAAATAAGTGAAAAATCCGAAAGAGAAAAAGAAAGCAAAGAAGGCATAATGGAAAAAGTAAACTATATCGCTGTATGCGACTCCGAGAAATGCGCATTCATCGAAACTACTCGTGTCAGGCACAAAGGGGGAAAGGAGTATCTTTCCCCTGACCTTCAGTACTTAGGGTTACGGGTAAAACATGTTCATCACGATGCTATGGATTGCCCGGACTGCGGTAGTGCATTGTTCTGGACGACCGAAGCTATATTACTTAGTACAGGCCAAAAGATTGCGAGAGAAGATGATCGACAAAATTGTACGTAAAAATTACAACGAGTTTTGGATCATCTACCTGGATAAACCGCCGAGGAAGGTTGTTAGTTCAGGGAATGCTTTCGCGTTGTTAGAATTCCTTTTGTACGGTAAGTTAGCATGGTAAAAAAGAAAGTAATACTACTCCAAACGAATAGATATACATGGGACCTCGTTAGCCCTAAAGGAAGCATAATAGTTGAAGGAATCTTGTTGCATTCTAAACAAGACGCGGTAAACTGGGTTAAAGCTTATGTTAGTAGTTGGACAGACTGGACTTACGAAATCAAACCAAAGGAGACGTTATGAACATACAAGACAAACTGATTAAAGCCCTTCACACGAGCCGGTATTCAATCGAATTATTCGAAACCGCTAGCAATTTATATATCATCCGTTATGAGAATCCGAAGAATGGCGTGTATCGCGATAGTGAAGCTATGAAAGACTTCAAAATGGCTTCATGGATGTTCGACGTTAAAGTTGAAGAACTGGATGGAAATTAATGTTTGATGATAATCCGGCGTATGTTTTATACGAGTCATTACCTTTTTATTTGAAAACAGCAATTTTTAAATATTGCGAAGAAAGAGATCGTAATTTTGCCGTCCCCTCCTGGAATCAAGATGATTATGATTTAATGGTGGCATATTTGAAAACATTAACCAAACTCGAACGAGCAATCTACGGAGTCTTATGAGTACAATAATTAAACCAGAAATCATCTTCGAGTTAGGCAGACTTCAAGTTTACCATTACCCGCCTGAAGGAGTTAAACAGCCGCCGAAAGATGTATTCTGGCAAGACACAGTGTCTAGACATGCTTACGGACCATTTACTTCAACTTATGAAGCGATGGCTCATTATACATGGATTGTGTCAACGCAAAGTAAATCAGATCCGAAGACTGACAATAACGCGAATGTGATTTATATGGACTTCGTAAGACGTCGTAGGATTGAGTTTGGTGTACCGTGAAATTTAAAAAGGGAGATATAGTAGTTTGTATTAAGTCTGGGCATGGATTATACATTAAATTAGGGCATTATTATACTGTGGATGAATGTCAGCCTTGGGTTACGCTAATACAAATTACAAAATCACATAGTTACGATTACTGGCGATTTGAGCTAGCAAAAGATTTAACAAAATTAGAAAGGGCACTTTATGAAATTTAAGAAAGGCGATTACGTAGTTTTAAAAAACCAACCTCATAGACCTGGTGATGGCCTTCTTCCTTACGATACAATATTCAAAATAACCAAGGACAGCTCTACTGTAGTTAACTTAGAAGGTAAAGGCGATTGGAATTATGACATTGACAGATTCGAATTACTCGATCCTGCTACATTAACCAAACTCGAAAGAGCTATTTATGGAATTTAAAGTAGGCGATAAAGTGATTTGTAGGCCAGGGAAAGAAGATGAACAAAACAAATGGCCGCTTAAATCTGGCGTTGTTTATACTGTTCGTAAAATGTCATTATACGGAGCTTATTTTGAAGAAGAACCAGATAAATTTTATTACGCACACAGATTCATGGTTATCGATCCTGCTACTCTTACCCGGTTAGAGAAAGCTTTATACAACATCGAGTGACAAATATATACGGGTAGGTAAAGAATATCCTTTACTTTCCCATCCAAGCTAAACCTGTGCAAGGACGGTGAGACAGCGGAGCAGCCAGCCTAGCCGTCACTAAACAGGTTTAGAGGATATTCTCATGGCTAACCGAAACTGGGCTTCAGGCGGTAAGATTTATTCGATGCACGTTATGCCCGTGCTTCTGGATTGTAACTTCGTAGTAGACTCAACTAATGGAAACGGCTTAGGAATTCGCAGTCTTAAAGGCCCAGCAATCCAAAACGTCTTCATGCACACGTCTGCAACCCCCGGCCCTGGCAATTCTAACCCCGCTACTCCAAGTATAGTAGTTACAAACCCTAATCCTGCCCCTGGAACTATTATAATCCAGCTTACAGACAACTATAACCGCTCGTTAAGCGGCTTCAACTCTACCGTAAGCCCTGTATCCGGCACTCCGCTAACCGCTACGACTGCAGGAACTCCTGTAATCATCGTAAGTTTGGGTACTGCAACACTTGCCCAATTCCAAGCAGTAGGCCTTCCGATTGGTATTACTCCGGCTGTAGGCGTAAGTTTCGTGCCAACTGTGTCCGCTACAATCGGCGGCTCGGCTGCAGTAGAAGTAACCGCTGCACTAGGCACTAACATCGCGACTATCGAGACTGTTGGAGATCCTAACCTTTCAATTGCTCCGAATCCCCTTATTAATCAAGGTTTTGGCGCTCAGATTATACTCCAGACTCGTGCTTACAACGGTTCGATTACGGCTCCTGCTAACGGTTCTGTGATTTCCCTCGCTATGCTGCTTAGTAATTCGAGCATCCAAGTCCAGGGGGAATAATGGCTAACCGAAACTGGAGTTCTGGCGGTAAAATCTACTCGATGATTACCTCGCCAGTCCTGATAGATTGTAACTTCGTTGTTGATTCTACTAACGGTAACGGCTTAGGCATCAGGAGTCTTAAAGGCCCTGGTGTTGCTAGTGTGTTTATGGCGTCAACCGCGCCTGCCTCTCAGAATCCACTGATACCGCCAGCGACTGGAGGCGGTGGTAACAGTATTAACTTGCTTACTGCAGCTAATTTCGCTGTCCTAGCTTACGCCGCTATCACTGGTAGTACAGGCGCAGGCAGCGTTGTTACTGGCGATATGGGCATCTACCCAAACAACCTGACTTCTGTAACCAACTTCCCGCCTAGCGTGGATATCGGTACGATTCATGCGGCAGACTCAGCAGCTAACCAAGGAATGATTGATGCTACAGCAGCCTTCGTAGCTGTAAACGCATTAACAGCCGGTGCCACCGCAATCTCATCGACGCTTGACGGGCAGACGTTGACTCCTGGAGCGTATAAAGAAGCTTCGGGCACGTTCAACCTAGCTCAATCAGGTCCGGGAACTTTGACGTTCAACGGAGCAGGAACTTATAATATTATAGCAGCTTCTACTTTAGGCACTGGTGCAGGCGGCCTTCCGACTTTCGCCTTTACAGGTGGAGCTACTCCTACCAACACGTTCATTAACTGGGCAGTAGGATCTTCGGCTACGATTAACATCGGCGTGTCGAGTGCAGGAGCTACATTTTATGGTAACGTGCTTGCACAAGCTTCAGTCACGGCTACACAAGCAGGTACGATTGACGGCAGGCTCGTGGCGCTTACTGGAGCCGTAACCCTTAGTGATACTAATGCTTTAAATAAACCAGCTCCTCCGGCACCTTCTACAAACGGATCTACAGGCGTTATCGTAGTCCGACTACAAGACAACTATAACCGTTTGCTTAAAGGTTTTAAAGCTATCGTGTCGCCAGTATCAGGCACTCCTTTAACAAGTACGACTGCAGGCGTTGCTTCCATCATCGTAAGTCTTGGTACTGCTACTCTCGCGCAATGGCAAGCAGTAGGTCTACCTATCGGTATCGTGCCTGCTGTAGGCGTTAGTTTTGTGCCTACTACTTCAGCTAGTATCGGCGGAAGTGCGGCAATCGAGACTACGGCTCCGCTAGGTTCAGGGATTACGACTATCGAGACTATCGGTGATCCTAACCTGAGTATTGCACCAGATCCTACAAAGAACCAAGGATTCGGCGCTCAGATTATTCTGCAAGCTAGAGACTATACTGGAGCTGATGCGGCTCCTGCTGACGGCTCTGTAATAAGTTTGGCCTTTTTACTTAATAATAGTGGTAACACGCTACAGGGCGAATAAATGGCCGGTATTCCTGGCATTCCCCAAAATATGGAAGTCCAATCAGCTAACCAGCAAATCTTGGTTAGCTGGGATCTTTCTACCGGGGCAACAAGTTATTTAGTCCAGCGCAGTTTGGATAATGTTACATTCACACCACTAGCTACTGTGACTGGCAGTCCTTTAGCTACATCTTACCTAGACACAGCAGTAACTTTAGGTACACAATACTGGTACCAAGTAGCAGCCTCCAACATTTCAGGCACAAGCTCTTATACTAACAGCCAATCAGCTATCCCTGTTCCTGCAGGTGAGATGTGTCTTAGTCAAATAAGGCTGAAAGCTAAACAACGTGCAGACAGAGTCGGTTCTAACTTTGTAACTGATACTGAATGGAATTCTTACATCAATCAAAGCATGTTCGAATTGTATGATATCCTTATAACAGCCTTTGAAGACTATTATATGGCTCCTCCTATCCAGTTTGCAGTCGACGGCGTTAAATATCTCTATCCGCTGCCAAACGGATCGCTTACATTCCAAGACGCTAACAACCCTAGTGTGAATGTGATTCCTCCGGCATTCTATAAACTACAGGGAGTCGATCTTGCCCTCAACAATGCCACTAATGCTTACGTTACTATTAATAAGTTTAATTTTATTAATCGTAACCGCTTCGTTTACCCTAACACAGCTAGTACTATTTACGGCGTTTTCAATCTTCAGTATCGTGTTATTGGTTCTAACCTAGAATTCATCCCAACGCCTACAGCAGGCCAACACGTTAGGCTTTGGTACATCCCAAGGATGACTGAACTCCTACAAGATACAGATATCACGACGCAAGGCATCTCCGGCTGGATCGAGTATGTCATCGTGAAGGCTGCTTACTACGCACTAACGAAAGAAGAATCTGACACAAGTTCACTCGTTATGCAGCTACAATCTCTAGGCGAACGGATTACGACTGCTTCCGCGAACAGGGATGCAGGGCAGCCTGATAAAATCTCAGACACTCGTAGTAATGATACTTTCGGGAATGGTAACGGCTTCGGCGGCGGCTGGAATGGTTCAAGCGGTGGGTTTTAATGACTAAACTACCACAAAAACTTCCACTCCCTTTAATGCAAACACAATGGGCTCAAACGATTGATCCGATTATCACGAATCCGTTGAACAGCGCTAGTGTACTTAAGAATATATCCCTAGTAACAGGCGCTAACGTCGTGAACCATAAGCTTGGTGCGAATTTACAAGGCTGGTACTGCTCCAGGATACGTGCTGCAGCATCGATCTATGACACGCAAGACACGAATCAAACGCCGCAGTTAACCCTTAACTTGGTAGCCTCAGCCCCTGTCGTGGTTGACCTAGTGGTGTTTTAATGGCAAATACTATTTCTCCTAACATGAATCTCGTTATACCCGGCGTAGGAACTGAAGCCGGACCAACTTACGCCTTCGACATCAATGCCAGTTTAACGCTGGTAGATGTACACGACCACTCGCCAGGCCAAGGCATCCAAATTACTCCTGCCGGGCTAAACATCAACGCTGATCTTTCTTTAAAGGGCAATAACCTTACACTAACAAATAGTGTAGTATTCCAATCACAAGCGACGAACAACACGCTTCTTGGGCTTTATGTGTCTCCTGGTACTGAATCCCCTTCACCTATCAACGATTTATGGTTCAACGACGGCGTAGGCAACAAGATCCAGATTACGGCAGGCGGCCAAGTTAACGCTACAATCGCTAGTATCCCTGGTGAAAGCTACGCGTTCGGCACATTCACTTGGCGTCAAGGAACTGGATCAACAGTCCCAGCTAACTTTGATATTGGATCGATTACTCTCAGGCCTAATATAGCCGCTACAACTAACGGTGTATTACTTAGTGCTTCAGGCGTTGTTACTAACTATACGCTCAATATGTTACCGAGTCTTCCTGGAGTCCAAAGCTTTCTCACTGTAGACAGTTCAGGAGCTTTAGGCGCTGGTCTTCCTACTTCACTCGGTATTACTGCAGCAAATATTTCGAATCATACGATTTCAGACACTCAGATTGTTGTACAAGGTATTTCAGCCGCTAGTATTCTGAATGCTACTCTTACAACAACACAAATAGCTGCTGCTACTATATTAGGATCTAATATAGCTGCTGCTACTATATTAGGATCTAATATAGCTGCTGCGACTGTAACTCCTGGCAATCTTTCGGTGCCTACAACTTGGAATGGATCTTTTGTAGGTCCTACGGATTATTCTTCTGGAAGTAACACTATTATTAATATATCAAGTTTTCAGCCTATTGTAGGCCGCCCAATATTTTATAATTTTTCATCTAGTACAACTTCAGGTGGTAATGTTCGTGTAGGCACAAGTTCTAGCTGCACTATATCTATTCAGGCAGGACTTACCGTTATATTTAAACAGTTTATTCGAAACGATAATGCATCAAGTACTGATTCCATAACTTTTCCTATCAGTACGTTTAATTGCTTTACTCCTGGAGTGAGTGTTGGTGCTGCACATAATACTTTATTAATAGTATCTAATATAACAGGCGTTGTGACATTAGACAACATTTCTATGAATGTAATGCAAATCTAATGGCGCTCCAAAAACAGCCTGTTCCTATTAATTTCGCTCGTGGTCTTGATACGAAGACCGATCCTTTCCAAGTCGCTGCAGGCAATTTCCTCGCGTTAGTGAACTCAGTCTTCACGACTACAGGCCGCCTCACAAAACGTAACGGCTACAAGAATATAACAAAACTTCCAGTTACAACCCAAACGACTCTCTGTACTTTGAACGACAGTCTTGTAGCGACAGGTTCAGACCTTTATAGTTATAGCGAAGACTTGAATCTTTGGATAGATCAAGGTCGAGTCCAACCTGTTCAGTTAGGCGTTCAGCCTTTAATCAGAGCGAGTACCAGTCAACAATCCCCAGACTCGGCTATCGCGCCTTCTGGTGTCATATGTTTAGCATACATGGACGGCGGGGCATCTTACTATCAGGTATCTGACAGCGACACAAGTCAACAAATCGTCAAACGTCAAACTCTTCCTGCTACCGCCGTGAATCCTAGAGTATTCATCCTAGGGCCTTATTTCATCGTTACATTTATGGCGACTGTTTTAGGCTCACCACATCTTCAATACGTCGCTATTCCTATTCTATCCCCTTCAACTCCTAATCTACCTGCTAC
>ODAK010001258.1_pt1 | contig 28167 bp, 21 predicted proteins | sample 1539591 | NCBI WGS metagenome assembly ODAK01 (sample SAMEA3539303, study PRJEB22396) | soil metagenome | biome: tundra; feature: field; material: soil | place: USA | collected 2010-05 | depth 0.15 m
CGGGAGCGTTGACCCCGCTCTTTACCATGGTGCCGCGTGACTTGAGAAGCCGTACGCCGATTTCGGCGGTGCTGCCCGTGCCCACGGTGTCGTAGACCACATCGATCCCGCCCGGATGGGCCATTGGCAACGCGCCGCGCACGGCCTTTTGGAGCACGCCACCGGACCAAGCGGCCGCCTTTTCGAGCAGTTGCTCCAGTGGATAAGGGTCGACGACCGTCGCCCCCATGCCGCGGGCCAGTGCGGCCTGGGCTGGAAAGCGGGCGACGACCATGACGTCGACGTCGGGGTACAGGGCAGGCAGGATGGCCGTGGCGGTGGTACCCAGTGCGCCGCCGCCATAGACAAGGACCTTGCCCCCGGGTGGCGGCGGATTACGGGTGACCGAGTGCAGCGACACCGCGAAAGGATCGGCGATCACGGCGGCCTCGTCGCTGATGGAATCGGGGACCGGGAAGAGCATCGACTCGTGAGCCGGGAGGTATTCAGCGAAGCCGCCAGGTGCGTCGCTGGAGGTGCCCGTGTGGATGCCGGGCGCGATGGGGCCCTGTGTGAAGTGCCAGCACTGACTCAGGTCGCCGGCGGCGCATGACCCGCAAATGGGACTGATGCCACGGGGCACGCAGGTCAACCATGGGTTGAGGACCACCCGCTGACCGACCTCGAGACGGGTGACGTTCGGTCCGAGTTCGACCACATCCGCCACAACCTCATGTCCGAGCACTGTGGGAACGGAGAAGTAGGAATTCAGCGCGCTGTCGGTGAAGTCGTCCCCGAAGTCGCTGAAGACCTGCTTGGCATCGGAACCGCAAATGCCGGTGAGCCGCGTCTTGGCCATGACCCAACCGTCACGCGTCGGATGCGGCTCTTCGCGCTCCTCCAGCCGCATGGGCACTTTGGACAGACCCACGAGGAGGTGGTTCTCTTCGTCAGGTGGTGTCCAGGGTTCGGGTTCGACCCCGTACGTGAGACCTTTCATCAATTGACCCCGCAATCAAATCGCACGGAAATACCAGTGCAGGTGTGGTTATCTACGAATACGGCGACGAGTATGACGAAGAGGACGAAAATCCCGATGAGGCTGAAGCCGACGATGATCCCCGCCAACGCCGATCCCTCCCCTTCAGCGCGCCATGTGATCGTTTGATCCTGCCTCGAGTGATCCTGCCTCGAGAAACGAACCCGAAGATGACGCCAAGAATACATGGCACCCCAACGAGGAAGGGAATGATCCCGACGCAGGAGCAGACGAGCGAGGCGATGGCGAGGCCATTGGTCTGACGCGCTGGACGCTCATCCGTTCGCCATCACCCGCCCCTTCCTCGCTTGGGGGACGAGCATAAGTCGCTCCACCGCAGGTCGCCGTCTGTGGCCGGCAAGGCGCGGCGTCAGGCGAGATAGGGGCAGTGCCGGCATCCGGAATGACAGCAACTGCCCCTCGCCATCAGGTAGCCCGCGGTGAGGACGGACAGTCCCGTAAGAGGATCGACGTAACTCATCGACCCCCGACGAAGTGCGGCCGCATGCTCGTCGAGGGTCTGTTGATAGGCCGGGTGTCCCGGCGAGAGCCGGTCTCCATGGGGCTGTGTCAGCGGTCGGTCAGCTATCGGTTCACCCATGTGGTCCGATTCGCTGCCTCCGTCTCACCGGAGGCTCAGCCGATCAGCGAGCGCGCTTGACGGCTTTCTTGGCCGGAGCGGCGCGGCGGACGACCTTCTTCGCCACGGGAGCCTTCTTGGCCGGAGCGGCGCGGCGGACGACCTTCTTCGCCACGGGAGCCTTCTTGGCCGGCGCCTTGGCGACAGTGGCCCTGACCGGAGCAACGGCGGCTGACTTGCCCGCAGCGGCCACGGCGGTGGGATCGATCGGGTAGGCGCCCTTCTTCAACTTGGGAGCGGTGGCTGGGGCCAGCACGGCGTCCTTGAATGCCTTCACCGGCGTAATGCGAGCCTTCTTGGATGCCTTGATCCGAATCGTCTCGCCCGTGGCGGGGTTGCGACCCATCCGGGCTGCACGATCGACCTTGACGAATTTGGCAAAACCGGGAATCGACACCGGCTCGCCCTTGGACACCACGGCCGTCACCACATCGGTGAAACCGTCAAGGACTGCTGCCACCGTCTTCAGCTCGATATCGGCCTGTACGGCTACGGACTTTGCTAGTTCTCGCTTGTTCATGACGACATTCTTGCTGACTGGAGCACCGTTGTGCACGCTCTGAAGCGAAAAGTTTCCCTTTCAGCCTTGAAATTCCATTGCTTTTCACCGGATTCGTCGCGCCAGGACCGAATTTCAGCTGTTGTACGGCGAATCGCAACGTGGCGAAGCCGTCATTGCGACCGGTCGGGCCCCGGCAATGAGGCACCGGTGCGAGTGGTTCGGATGGTCCGAATTTGATGACGCGCCGGAATCGCGTTCTGGAATTACGCGCTGAGGACGGATCCGCCGGTGCCCGTGTTTGCTACCTCTACGCGATTCTGCACACGCGCAGCCGGGAACCCCGAGGGCACGAAGACCGAGCCCCACCCGGAATACGCGATGCAGCCGGCGATCCACTCGACGTGATGTTCGATCGGCACGATCACTGCGTGAGTTGAGGAGGTCTGGAGGGTCGAGTGACGGAGAAAAGACGCCACACAGAAAGAATCCACACAGTCCCAATCCCTACCCGGTTGCGGCTCCACCCACGAGGCCATTCGTTTCGGGTGTCGGCTGCCTTGTCGGCTCGCGCCTCGGCACGGCACTGCTGATTCGCCCGAAACCGTGGCCCCGTGTCCGGATGAAGAGCCACCAGGCGTACGCCACGACCGCCACCGCCCCAAGGAGCGCCGTGAGTGGGGTGCCCAGGGGCGGCGACCACCCGTGCTTGACCGGTTGAAGGAGGTTCACGGTGCGACCGAGTCCGACGGTGAAGCGCCGAAGGGTCCAGCCAAAATCCGTGAGCTGACATACCCCCACGGCGATCGCCACGATGGCCGCCACCCGCTTGCGGGCGAAATCCCCAAAACCCGCGATGGAGGTGTGCGGTATCAAGATGCCGGCGAGGAGTGGGGTGCCGGCGTAGAGAGGAAATCCATCCCGCGCCTGCCACGTAATCCCCGAGGTTCCTGCATCCCATTCGATGAGCACGAGGGAGACGACGAACGATCCGATCATCAGTCCGACCAGGACCACGCTCTCGCGCCTTCCCGACGCGGCCAGTCCAAGGAGGAGAAGGAAGCCCAGCAACGAAATCCACAGAATTGTGACGAGACTGGGCGACGGAGTATCGAGCCAACCGAAGACGCCGACAAACTCCCTCACGTACGTCCCGATCTGTCCGAGGACACGCTCAGTGAGGACGACAAACGACGCATGTACGGGTGGCAGCTCGGTCGAGGGCAGAACCTTGAGCGTTTGTGCCACCCGCACGAAGCTGACGGCGACCGCTCCCACGGCAACGAGAATGGCGGCTCCGATGCGAACCGAGTGCTGATGGACCAAGCGCCAACATGTTCTGGGCTCGAGGCAGATCAAGGTCACAACGATGAGCGCCATCCACAGGACGGACAGTCCCCTCGTCAGCTCGAGGAGACTGCCCGAGACGACGAATGCCGCCAGCACACTCGGCGGGGGATGGAGAGACCAATTACGCACGAGCGCAAGCCCGCTGGTCCACGCGCAGATGGCAGCCGCCATCTCGAAGCCGTTCGGATTTACCACTCCGGCGAAGAAGAAGACCAAAGGGGTGATCGCCAACGCGAGAGCTTCTACCATCAACGTAGATCTGCACCAAATGGTCGCGATCGCGAGCGCGAGGCTAAGGAGCAGGGCGTCGATGAGCGCGCTGATGAGTCTCATGAAGTAGATGACGCTCTGTGAGTGCATGACCAGAGTCGGCAGTCCGACGATGGCGTAGTAAAGGGGTGGATAACGTCCGACGTAGGTACTCACGGTGACGATGCGAGACGACGAGCGCAGGTGTGGCGCACATCCGGCGGGAATCTTCGAATGGAACTGGTAGCACTCGGGGAGTTCGTAGACCGACCGGAAGACAGCGGGGACCCGGAAGTTCCTCGTGGCGGCGTGTGCACCTCGCACCGGTTGCCCGATGAGCTCCCCTCGGACCGTCGCTGCTGCCTTCACGATTTGTGCGGGTTCGTCGGGTGCCCCGCCTAACGGAGTGGCCAGGCACCACGCTGCACAAAGTGCGAAGAGGACCAGGAAGCAGCGAACCCACGTTCCGACGAACCCATTTGGGGTTGCGGCTTTCGGGTTGGCCTGTCGAATGGATGCGGAACTCTTCCCGTGGGACTCGCCCGCCTGGGTGGCGTCGCTCGCCGCGTCAGCGGTCGGTGCGAGGGTCACGCACTAACCCGGTTGGGCGGCCTCGGCTGCCATCTTCGGGATACTCGCGAAGGTCGCTCTCGCGGCGAGTGCTCACACGACAGTGCTTCTCCGTGTCGTGACCAATCGGCTCTCCCCGGATTTGGCACAGCTCATATTGCCATGCCCCAAATCCGTGAAGCGCTTTTGCCGCGGGCCACGACACACTCGCCCCGCTCGCCGAATAGCCTTGATTGCGCACAGTTGTCCGGACTCGTCGTGACGGGGGGCGGATGGTTCTCAGTGCGGGATTTGCGGGCCCGCCCAGATAAGTTGACTAAATTCGTCAGATTTGTGAAGATTGGGACCCCCGGGTGCTGTTCACGACGCTCGGGCCGAACGAAGGAGACGACTCCATGTCCGATTGGGGTTTTGAAACTCGCCAAATCCACGCCGGTGCCGTACCCGACCCGACGACGGGAGCCCGCGCCGTTCCCATCTATCAGACGACCAGCTACACGTTCCGGGACACCGCTCATGCGGCAGCGCTCTTTGGTTTGGAGGAATTGGGGAACATCTACACACGGATCATGAACCCCACCCAAGCCGTGTTCGAGGAGAGGGTCGCATCCCTCGAAGGTGGCGTCGCCGCGCTCGCCGTCGCCAGCGGGCAGGCAGCCGAGACCCTCGCGCTTTTGAACTTGGCGGAGAACGGCGGTCACATCGTGTCGTCGGCCTCCCTGTATGGCGGAACCTACAACCTGTTTCACTACACCTTGCCCAAGCTGGGTATCGAGGTCAGTTTCATCGCGGACCCCGATGATCTCGACGCATGGCGTGCCGCCATCCGTCCCAACACCAAGGCCCTCTATGCCGAGACACTTGGCAATCCGAAGGGCGACGTGCTCGATTTCCAGGGCGTTTCGGGTATCGCGCACGAGAACGGCATCCCGCTCGTGGTGGACAACACCCTTGCGACGCCGTACTTGGCGCAGCCGCTGCAGCACGGCGCTGACATCGTCGTCCATTCAGCGACGAAGTTCATCGGCGGGCATGGCACGTCGATCGGCGGTGTCATCGTGGACGGGGGGACGTTCGACTACGAGGGAAGTGGACGGTTCCCCGGATTCACAGAGCCGGATCCCAGCTACCACGGCTTGATATTCGGGCAGCTACCTGAAGCCCTCTTCCCTGCGCGTTTTGTACTGAAAGCACGCCTGCAGTACTTGCGCGACATCGGGCCGGCGATCGCGCCCCTCAACTCGTTCCTCTTCCTCCAGGGACTCGAGACGTTGAGTTTGCGTATGGAGCGGCACGTGCAGAACGCGAAGGCGGTGGCCGAATGGCTCGAGGCCCGGGAGGAAGTGTCGTGGGTCGCGTATCCCGGGCTGGCGTCGAGCCCATGGCACGAGCGGCAGCTCCAATACCTGCCCAAAGGCGGCGGATCCATCATCGCCTTCGGCATTGCAGGCGGGGCTGAAGCGGGCCGGAAATTCATCGAGAGCCTCGAGCTCTTCAGCCACCTCGCCAACGTGGGGGACGTGCGGAGCCTGGCGATCCACCCGGCGTCGACGACGCATTCCCAGTTGACCGAGGCGGAACAGACCACGACTGGTGTCACGGCCGACCTGGTCCGCTTGTCCGTGGGACTCGAGTCGATCGAGGACATCCTCGCTGACCTCGAAGCAGGGTTCCGCTCCGCGAAGGGAGCATGACGCAGGAACCCCCCGCCGGCGTGTGGCTACCTGGTCTTGATCCGGGTCGGCGGCAGTTCATTCAGCTGTCCGACGAGGTCAACGGAGGCTTTGCGCTCGAGGGCGGCGGTCTCCTGCCGGAGATCACGGTCGCCTACGAAACGTGGGGGACTCCAAACGCCGACAAGAGCAACGGTGTCTTGGTCCTCCATGCCCTCACGGGGGACTCTCATGCGGCGGGGCCGGTCGCGCCCGGCCATGCGACGTCCGGTTGGTGGGACGGTCTCATTGGGCCGGGAGCAGCAATCGACACGGATCGCTACTTCGTGGTCTGTCCCAACGTTCTCGGCGGCTGCCAGGGGACGACCGGTCCCTCCTCGCGGGGCCCTGACGGGGCGCACTACGGCTCTCAATTTCCGCTGATCACGATTCGCGATCAGGTGGGCGTGGAAGTCGGGCTGGCCGACCAGCTCGGCATCGCACAGTGGGCGTGTGTCATCGGGGGCTCCATGGGGGGGATGAGGGTCCTCGAGTGGTGCGTGGGCCATCCCGAGCGGGTTCGTCGCGCCGTCGTCCTGGCCGTCGGGGCGGCCGCAACAGCCGATCAGATCGCCCTGTGCTCTCTGCAGATCCGGGCGATACGCCAGGACCCAGCGTTTGCGGGAGGCGACTATTACGGGACGGGTGCCCGTCCCGTAGACGGGCTCGCCATCGCCCGGGGGATCGGTCAAGTCAGTTATAGGACCGCCGCAGAATTCGAGAGCCGATTCGGGCGACATGCGCAGGCCGAGGAAGACCCCCTCAAGGGCGGCCGTTATGCCGTCGAGTCCTATCTCCAGCATCACGGGGACAAATTGGCAGAGCGCTTCGACGCCAACTCCTATGTCGTCCTCAGCGAGGCCATGAACCACCATGATGTCGGTCGAGGCCGAGGTGGTATCGAGCGAGCGTTGGGTCTGGTCCGTGCCGAGGTGACAGTGGCGGGAATCGCCTCCGACCGTCTGTATCCGCTCGGGCTCCAACACGAGATGGGTCGCCTCCTCACGGGCGGCCGACCGGTCACCGTTGTCGAGTCGCGATTCGGCCATGACGGCTTTCTTCTCGAGATCGAGCAGATCGGCAAGCTCGTGGCGACCTGCCTGGGCTAGTCCATCCCGAAGGTGGCCCCGTGAAGACTGCGAAACAGACCCGTCATCTCGGGTAGTTGGTACTGCGCCTGGAGGCCACTCGGGTTGGGGAGCAACCACAGCGTTGCGCCGCCGAGCGTCTCGTGTTGTTCGCCGACGACCGCCCGGGGGCGCCGAAACGCCGTCCGGTAGGCCCCGAGGCCCAGCACGGCGATGACGCGGGGGCGCAGGTCAACTGCCTTTGCTTCCAGGACGAGCGCCCCGGCGCGTAATTCCTCGTTGCCGAGTTCGCTGGCGGCCGCCGTCGTTCTCTCGACCAGGTTCGTGATGCCGATGCCCAGTGCCGGGAGTACCGCTTGCTCCGACGGGAGAAGGACGCGATCGGTGAATCCTCCGGCATGCAGCAACTTCCAAAAGCGGTTCCCGGCCCGGGCGAAATGGAGGCCCAGCTCGCCCGAGAGGCTCCCCGGGTTGATCCCGCAGAAAAGGACACGCAGGTCGGGCCCGACCAGATCTGGAATTCTCTTGGCGGCGTCGGGGGGTGAGGGGCGTCCCATTGGCCGGCCCTACCGCTGACTTGGCGTCATCGCCGGAAGGAGGCGGACGGGACCTTCTCGCCGCGACTGCTCCGACATCTCACTCGGCATCCAGCGTGTGGTGCATGGAGAGTGACACCCACCATTCCTGCCTGCTCCGGTCGTGGTCCCTCGGGGCCTCGCCCTCACCCACACGACACCCACACCCGAACCCGAACCCGATCCCTCGCCATTGTCGAGTGGGTGGCCCTCATGGCGTATCAAGGAGAAGCGGCTCACGGTCCGCTGACCTCCCTCGTGGTCGAGCTAGAGCAGATCAACGGTGATCGCCCCTTCGGCCACGCCTGCGGCCACTGACTGTTGCAGCTCGTCAGCCTCGTCGCGCAGCGCCCCCTGCCAGAAGGCGACATCGTTGGGCGCAACCCAGAGGGCGCGGGTCTGCGGCCGGAAGTCGTCAACCGAACCCCAAGGATCGTCCCCCTTCTTCTGTCCGGCGAAGGGCTCCCATGGCCATGCCGTTCCCGACGTTTCGTACGAGCATGGCCAGGTAGACGACCCCATCGACGACTTCGACCACGGCCCGCCCACCTTCGAGTTTGACCCAATGACGATCCCGGAACATCACCTTCTGAGGCGGGTCCTCCAGCCGTGATGGCGCCAGGATCGGACGCAGCCCGATTTGGAACGATCGCTCCGCGATCCGGGCGGACCGGTTGTCCGAACGCACGGCAGCGAAGGTGGCGACCCCGAGGACGAGTGTCCCTCCGGCAGTGGCCAACGAGGAGATGGTGGTGGCGTCCCAAGTGGTCACGCGAGGGAGCCTAGTGAGGCCGCCCCCGCCACCTCACAGGGTCAGAAGTGGAGCGGTTCCGGGCACCGCCCGTCACGTGGGGAGTTCGGCACTGCGTAGATATTGCAATGCACGCGAGAAAGAGGGAGCATCTCAGGTACACCAACGGCTCGTCGGGGGGATACAGATGGCAGAGTGGGATTTTACGACCGATTTCGTTTCCATCGGCAGCGGGGGAGGGGGTCTCGCGAGCGCCCTCGCCGTCAACTCGAAGGGCTTCGAGGCACTCGTCCTTGAAAAGCGCGACGTCGTCGGGGGATCGACAGCCATGTCCGGGGGAGTGCTGTGGATCCCGAACAACCCCCTCATGGTCGCAGAAGGGGTCGAGGACTCCCACGAAGATGCGATGGCATATTTCGAAGACGTGGTCGGCGATGTCGGCCCCGCCTCCTCCTACGAGCGCAGGGAGGCGTACATCAATCGAGGCCCTGAGATGGTCTCCTTCCTCCAGGGCCTGGGTCTCACGTTTCGCCGCTGCGAGGGCTACTCCGATTACTACCCGGATGCGAAGGGTGGAAAGGCACGCGGCCGGTCGATCGAGGGCATGGTCTTCGATGGCCACCGCCTGGGGCCATGGTTCGAGAAGCTGCAGCAAAGCTTTCTCTTCGAAATGTCGGGCCTGGCGGCCTATACGGGGGACACCGCCAAGCTGGTCAACTTCAATCGAAGCCCGAAGGCTCTCGCCGTATCGGCTCGCACGTGGGCACGCACGAAGGCTGCCTTCGCCCGCGGCCAGGCACCCCTTACGTCTGGCTGGTCGTTCATCGGGCAGATGCTCTATGTGGCCCTCAACAAAGAAACCCCGGTCTGGACCAACTCCGCCGTCCGGGACATCATCATTGAGGACGGCAAGGCCGCAGGGGTGGTGGTGCAGCGCGACGGGAAGGAGCTGCGCGTCCTGGCCCGCAGGGGCGTGCTGATCTCTTCGGGCGGGTTCTCGCACAACACGGAGATGCGGAAGCGTTATCTCGACCCGGCGGCAACGACCGACAAGTTCTCATTCTCGAACCCGGGCGACACCGGCGAGATGATCGAGCTCGCCATGAGCCTGGGTGCCGCCACCGACTTGATGGACGAAGTGGTGTGGAACCCCTGCAAGGAGATCAACGACTTTGCGGTCTTCGAATCAGACCGCCAGCGACCGGGCTCGATCTACGTCGACGCGGCCGGCAAGCGATTTGTCAACGAGGCCAGCTCGTACCTCGAAGTCTGCAAGGCGCAGCTCGAGCGCAATCACACGGTGAAGGCGGTGCCGGCGTGGGTGATCTTCGACGACGACTTCCGCCGTCGCTACGCATTCGGGAAGGGCCGACCCGGCGTCATTCCCAAGGCGTGGTTCGAGTCCGGCGACTACAAGAAGGCCGACACCATCGATGAACTCGCGGCCATGTGCGGGATCGACCCGGCCGGCCTGCGCGCGACATTGGACCAGTTCAACCCGGACGCCAAGCGGGGCGTCGACCCCGAATTCCACACGGGAGAGGGCGCGTACAACCAGTACCTGGGCGACCCGAAATGGAAGCCGAACAACTGCCTGGCCCCGATTGAAAAGGGACCCTTCTATGCGTCTGCCGTGTACCCGGGCGATGTCGGCACCTGCGGGGGAATCCTCGCTGACGAGAATGCCCGTGTCCTCAAGCCTTCCGGCGAGGCGATCCCTCACCTCTACGCAACGGGCAACGCCACGGCGAGCGTCATGGGGCGGAAGTATCTCGGTGCCGGGGCGAGCATCGGGAACAGCTCCGTGTTCGGCTACCTTGCGGGTCTCGACGCCTGCAAGAGCTGATCCTCAGACGGGAAAACCCTCGCCACCCCAGCGTGAGTGTCACCGTGCCCGATGGCCGGCCGGCCCATCACGTGGAGGGCGGTGACGCCTCGACTGCTCTGAGTCGTACCCCGGGCTTGCGGACGGTGAGGTTCCCCCCTCCGGTGATACGGGTTTGGCAGGCCAGGCGTCGGTTGCCGCCGTCGCGGCGGGGAAGAGATCGCAGGCGCGCCTCTTCGACCTTGTCCGCCGGGACCAGGAACCCCACGCCTTCGAGTATCTCCATGGCACAGACGCCACATTCAGCCTGGCCCCAGCACGTCGTCGGCCACTGATAGCCCGCGCGCCAGGCGGCTTGGATGACGGACTCTGCGGGTCGCACGTCGAATTGCGCCCCGCTTGGCTCCACGCTCACGTGACCGACCTGGCTCACACCCGGGGTGGACGCGCTGATCTGTGCCACGACCTCGCGTCCGCCGACGTTCTCTAACGCTCGATGTAGCGGTCTACCTCGTAGTGCAAGTTGGCGATGGCGCCTTCCCACTCCGTGGCCAGGCGCATATGCGAAAAACTGTCCGAGTGGACGCCGCGCTGTTGACGCTCCATGTTGCTGAAGTCCTGCCGCGGGATCAAGCCCCAGTTCTCCTCGTCGTCCTGGGCGAAGCGACCCAACAAGCTGGCCCGACCGGGGTCTTGACCCTCGGGGTAGAGCGTCAGGGACCAGACCTCGAAGCGGCACTTCTCAGGGTTGTCCTCGTGCGGACGGCACCGGTAGCTCAGTGCGTTGCCATACTGCGGAAGGACGAAGAAGTTGGGGAACAGGAACACCTCTCCTCCCCACTGGCCCATCTGCTCAGGGGTCAATTGGGGGAGTGGGATGCCGGCGCCGGCGGCGTACTCGTAGAGGGCGGCGATGGCAACGGGGGCTGCGTTTTCTTGAGCTTCAGGCCGGTGCCGGATGCTTTCGAAGACGCGGACGTCCCGCTCGAGCGTCATGGCGTCCTGGCCCTCCCAAAGGACCCGGGCGAATTCAATGAACATCTCCGCACTCATCGGCACGTCCGAGGGCTTCGACCAGAAGCGGGAGTGCCCATGTTCGAACGTCTCGTACAGCAATGACCCAGCGTCCCAGTCCTCCCCGACGCCCATCGTCAGCTCGGAATGGGTCCGCATGGTGTGGTACCCCTCGAGGAAGGCCTCCATGGCCAGCTTCCAGTTGACGTCGAGCACGACCTCCTTCCACCACCACACCCGCATATCGGCGAACCCGAGAGGATCGAGAATGGCGGCAGCCGGCGCGAGCATCTCTTCGAGAGGCGCCGCCTCCGGATCCAGGTTGATCCAGACACAACCACCCCACACGGCGGACCGGCACTCTTCGAGTTTGATGTCGTCGGGCTTGAGGCACTCGGCGGCAAACGCCTCCGATCCGAAGACGAACGAGCTCGAGCCGTCAGAGTTCCAGCGCCAGCCGTGGAAAGGGCACACGATCTGCCCCCCCAAGAGACTCCCGGATCCCTTGAGCAGTTCCGTGGCGCGGTGCCGGCAGGCGTTGTAGAAGGACCGGATGCGCTCTTCGCTTTCGCGAACGACCAGGATGGACTGATCGCAGATGACGTACTCGGTAAAATCACCGACCTCGGGAATCTCCTCGAGGCGGCACGCCATCTGCCAGGTGTGACGCCAGAGGCGCTCTTTCTCGAGTTCGAAGAACTCCCGGTCGTAGTAGCGCTCTCGAGGCACAGAGAGCCGATCTTGCATGGGGAACGGATTCGTCCTCTTGCCGTTCAGGCGTTCGTTGGTCAGCGTCATCACGATCTCCTGTCTCGCACCGTTACGTGTTCAGTGGACGCCAGTGCCGGGATTGCCCCCTCACGAGTCCCCCCACATCTTCCAGTTGGAGCCATTGTAAATCGCTGCCTCCACCCTTGGACAGGGCATAGCTCCTCATTGAGGCTCCAGCCCGACCGATGCCACCGTATCTTATGAAAGATAGGCCGGGTCGGCCTCGATCGGCCCCGGGGAACTTGCTATGGTGAGCGGTCATTACCTTACGCTGGGAGCACGTCTGGCGTGAGTGGTATGCACGCCTTCAGGGGCAATGCGACGAGCGAATGTGCGGCCATTTTCCGGCCGCACGACGGCACAGGGGGGGTGAGGCACCAATGAGGCTGAAACGATACGCCGCTTGTATACTCGGGGCGGTGACCATCACCGCCAGCCTGGTCACGATCGGGCAGTCGGCGGGGGCGGCAACGAAGGCGCCGATCGTCATCGGTGACGTCTGCAGCTGCACGGGTCCCGAGGCCTCCTCCGTCGCCCAGACCAGTCCTACCCTTGAGGCATGGGCAAAATACGTGACCGCCCACGGGGGTATCCAGGGTCACCCGGTGCAGCTCATCGTGAAGGACGATGGCTACAACCCGACGACATCTCTCGCCGATGTTCAGACCCTGGTCACGGCGGACCATGTCGTCGCTCTCTTTGACAACAGCGACGTGGACTCGTCCTGGACCTCCTACGTGGCAGCGCACGACGTGCCGGTCGCCGGTGGAGCGGAAAGCGATGCCGGGTACGAGAATCCGGTCTTCTTCGTCCCAGGCGCCACCTACAACTACTTCACGGACGCCGACGCCTACGCCGCCAAGGTGTCCGGTGCCAAGAAGCTGGCTGACGTCTATTGCGCCGAGGTGGCGGTGTGCGCGCAGTCGAGCACCGACCTCAAGACCTCTCTGCCGAAGTTCGGCCTCACGCTGTCCTACACGGCCGCCATCAGCTTCTCGGCTCCGAGTTATGCCGCTTACTGCCTGGCGGCGAAGCAGTCCGGTGCGACCGCGATGACCGTCGGCGATGCGACGGCGATCGTCAACAAGGTCGTGGCCGACTGCGCCACGCAGGGCTACAACCCGACGGAGATCAGCGGTGACGGCACGGTGGCCATTTCCTGGCTGACCATCCCGGGCATGCAAGGAAATATCGACGTGCAGCCGAACCTTCCGTTCTTCGTCAAGAATGCCGCCACCAAGCCGATGTACGACGCGCTGGCCAAATACGCACCCGGAGTCACGACCGGTCCGAACTTCGGCGAGATCGTCCTGGAGAACTGGGCCGCCGGGGTAGAGGTCCAGACAGCGGGGGCAGCGGCGCACTTCGGGGCGCACCCGACGTCGGCCGAGATGGACGCCGGGTTCTACGCCATGCCCAAGGGCACGACGCTGGGTGGTCTTTCGGCACCCATTACGTTCAAGAGGGGCGTCAAGCACAACAACAGCTGCTTCTTCTTGATGGGAATCAAGAACCAGAAGTTCGTAAGCCTCAAGAACTCGAAGCCCGTCTGCGTGAACTGATGGACAGCCCAGCAACCGAGACCGGGGCGCCGTCCGAGGCCGTCCAGCGGCGTATGTTCGAGATCATGACGCTCGCGAAGGCCTGTGACGAGCGCCTGCGGAAAGGCATCTCCACGGGTGAGTTCCTGACCGTCTACTGGCCGTCACGAGGCCAAGAGGCGATCTGTGCCGGCCTAGGTGTCTGCCTGGGGACGGACGACCGCCTGGTCACCACCTACAGGGGCCTGCACGACCAAATAGGCAAGGGGGTCCTGCTGGTCGAGATTCTGGGGGAGATGCTCGGGCGCCAAGCGGGAGCGTGCGGCGGCAAGGGCGGCACCATGCATATCGCCGACCCGGGCGTTGGCCTGATGCTCTCCACGGGGATCGTTGGTGCCGGGATACCGGTAGCCGTCGGGTTGGCCCTGGCCGCACGGGCCCAGAAGACCGATCGCGTCGTCGCGGTGAGCTTCGGCGATGGCGCGACGAACACCGGGTCGTTCCATGAGGCGGCGAACTTGGCCGCCACGTGGCAGTTGCCGATGATCCTGGTGTGCCAGAACAACGGGTACGCCGAGATGACACCCACCGTCGACACGATGCACGTGGAGCACATCGCCGACAGGGCTGCCGCCTACAACATGCCCGGAGAGACGATCGATGGGAACGATCCCCTTGAGGTCTACCGAGCGTTCTCCGCCGCCGTGAGCAGGGCACGTGCGGGCGGGGGGCCGACACTGATCGAGTGCGTGACCTACAGGTTCTTCGGGCACTTCTTCGGGGATCAGATGGCGTACATCCCGCCCGAGGAGCTCGAGGCGGCGAAGGCGGCCGACCCCGTGCCTCGATTCGCCGATCGATTGGTCGAGGACGGAGTGCTGACCCGCGAGCAGGTCGCGGAGATCGAGGAAGACGGGCGGCGACAGGTCGAGGACGCTCTCGTCGAGGTGTTGGCGAGCCCTCCACCGACGCTCGACGAACTGGACCGCGACGTCTATGCCGCGGCGAAGGGGCGCTGAATGAGCATCGACGGTGAAACTGAGATGACGGTGAGGGACGCGCTTGCCCTGGCTCTCGATCAGGCGATGGCGACGGACGACCGGGTTCTTCTGCTGGGCGAGGACATCGCTGATCCGGGCGGCGGTGTCAGTGGGGTAACGGCCGGGCTCTCGACCAAGTACGGCACCGACCGGGTGCTCGATACGCCGATCTCCGAGGCGGCCATTGTCGGCGCTGCCATCGGTGCAGCGCTCGAGGGAATGCTCGTTGTGCCCGAGATCATGATCATGGACTTCATCGGGATTGCGATCGACCAGATCGTGAACCACGCCGCCAAGTTGCGGTTCATGTCCGGCGGTCGCACGAGCTGCCCCATCACGGTCCGCACGGCCGTGTTCGGAGGCCTCGGCTCAGGCGCCACCCACTCCCAGTCGCTCGAGGCCTGGTTCATGCATATTCCGGGCCTCAAAGTCATCGTGCCGAGCACGCCACGCGATGCGAAGGGCCTCCTCACCTCGGCCATATTCGACCCCGATCCGTGTGTCTTCATGGAGACGGTCCTCACGTACGGCCAAAGGGGGCCCGTTCCCGACGATCCGTCCTTTTCCATCCCGCTCGGCGAGGCCGACGTGAAGCGCGAGGGGAAGGACGTCACCATCGTGACGTACGGACGAGGTGTCTTCGATGCGCTGACGGCGGCCGACCAATTGGCCGGCGAGGGCATCGATGTCGAAGTGCTCGATCTCCGCACGCTGGTGCCATTGGACACCGAGAGGCTTCTGGCGTCGGTGGGCAAGACGAAGCGGGCCGTCGTGGTGCACTATGCGACCACCTTCGCCGGTCCGGGAGCTGAGGTGGCAGCCACCATCGCGGAGGGGCTGTTCGGCGAGCTGCTGGCTCCCGTGCAGCGAGTCGGCGCCCGTTTCACCCCCATCCCCTCGGCCCAGGCGCTCGAGGCCGCCGCGCTTCCCTCCGTATCCTCCATCACCGAGGCGGTGCGACGGACGCTCGAGGGCTCGCATGGGTGAACGGACTCCCGTTCGCATCCCCAAGCTCTCATTGGCAACCTCCGAAGCGGGCCTCGTGGAGTGGCTCGTCGCCGACGGGTCCTTGGTGACCGAGGGACAGGCGCTGTACGTCATCGAAACCGAGAAGGTCGAGACCGAGGTGGAGGCAGCGACCAGCGGTGTGATCCACCACGGCGCGGAGGCCGGACAGACCTATCCGGTCGGTACGGAGATCGCCAGCATCGAGGCGACGTAGTCCCGTCCGCAATGTCGGCCGCCCTCTCAGAGGGCGAGTTGGTTGGTGCCGCCCTCACCTGACGTCAGTTCCACCCGGCGGCCCACACCCTCGGCCGATGACAGAAACCGGAGGGCATCCGCATCTCGCGTCTGCGCATAGCAGCGGCTCTCGTCAGGGAGACGGCAGATCGCCACCGCGATGTCGTTGTCCCCGGCGTAGTCGCAGGCCACCGCATAGGCCTCCAAAAGAGCAACACCCCGACCCTCTTCCCGGATCGGTGTCCGTCTTTCATCCGTGCGCCGAGGCGAGCCGCCGAACGCCTTCGGATCGCCCGCCCCGGGGCGCGCGCTCAACACGGTGAATGCATGCGTCGCCATCTGGGCGCTGAGACCGCTCACCAAGCCCGAGGCACCATCGCTCCCACGCAGCGCCTCCGTCATGGAGGCCAGGGCCATTGTGACGTAGCCACTCCCCGGCGCGCCGGCGTACGGCATCCCACCCGTCACGGTGACGCCGCGGGAATCATCGAGCCGACGTCCGAGTGCGTCGCACGCGAAGCGCAAGGAGCTCGGAAAGCAACTGTAGAGATCGAAAGATGCGAGGTCGTCGACGCCCAGCCCAGCCCCCATCAGGGCACGCCGTGCCGCATCCTTCATGGCACGGGAACGCCAGAGGTCTTCGTTCTCCGCCACGTAGGGGTAGTCATTCGCCGAGGACCAGCCACGCAGGTACACGCGACGCTCCGTCGGTACGCCGAGATCATTGGCCCTGGCTTCGCTGGCGACGACGAGCGCCGCCGCCTGGTTCACCTTGGGCGATGCCATCATGAGCTTGGGGTAGGGGCGCACGGGCATCCGATTGGCCGCGCTGACCTCCATGATCTCCTCGGCACTCCTGGCAACGGGGTGCCATGCATAGGGATTGGTCGACGCCACATCGGACATGCCCGCATACGTAGGGGCGGGTTCACGGGCGTAGTCCTCCCCGTCGCTTCCGAGGTGAGCCCGCCTGGCCGAATCGCGCAAGGCGAAGCTCCGCATGATGGGCAGCATCCCGTGGCGCAGTTCGCTCTGGTGGAAGAAGGCGTCGAGGTTCATGGGCGCTGTCATGGGTGCTGGGTTGCCCCACCTCGGCCGCTCTCCCGCTCGGGTCATCACGTCGAGGGTGTGCAGCGCCTCCCCGCTGACGATCACGCCGAGATCCATCCGACCGGCGACGATCGCGTCACAGAGGGTGTGGAGCAGGACCTGCGGTTGCTGGCCTCCCAGTTCTGAATACGCCACGTGGGCCGGTGAGAGTTTGAGCCGCTCGGCCAGCCTGTGCGCCGGCTTGTCGTAGGACCAGCTGTCGCAACGCACCACCGACAGGCTGTCAGTGGTCCTGACGCCGCGCCCACTCCGGGTGTCGGCAAGGGCGAGGGAGCATGCCTGCGCCCAAAGCTCGAGAGGCTCGGTGACCTCAGGATCCGATGCATGCGACACCACTTGGCCCACGCCGATCACACAGGGAGCCCGGGCAGAGAGAGAGTTCGATAAGGACGTCATCGACGTTGGTGGAGTGGCTTACGCCGGGCGCAGCGAGCTGAGGCCATGTGCATTGTCATGCACCAGTTGACGGCGGACACCGTCGTCAAGGGTGGTGATCTCGTCGAGGTACTGGATGGGTTGTGGAAGACCTTCCACGTGCGGCCAGTCGGAGCCGAAGAGCACACGATCCGGTCCGACCAGATCGATGACGTCCTCGATGCGCTCTTCCCAGAAAGGGCTTATCCAGACGTGCTGGAGGAAGGTCTTGACCGGATCCTCGGCAAAGTGGCCCGGCAGCTTGCGATCAAGCCGCCGCAATCGGGCGAACAATCCGGACAGATACCCCGAACCATTCTCGATGGAAGCCATGCGGAGGTTCGGAAAGCGCTCGAAGACACGATCGCAGATCATGGCCGCCAGGTAGTCCATGATCGGTCGTTCGATGTTGACCTCGTCGAGCAGCAGCTTCAACGGCGACAAACGATCGGCGAACACCTCAATGCCGTCCGGCGCGTACCCGTGTGAGGAGTACCCCGTCTCTCCGCCGTGGACAGCGACAACGATTCCCGCCTCATTGGCCAGGGCCCAAAACGGGTCGAAGCGTGCATCACCGGGAGAACATGGACCGTCGGCACAGGTCGGTGCGACAGGCCTCACGCACACGACCCGGGCCTCGTGGTCGAGGGCCCATTCGAGTTCAGTGACGGCCCAATTCACGTCGGCGAGCGAAATGTACGGAGCGGCCAGGACTCGACCGCGATAGTTCAGCCCCCAATCCTCGTCGAGCCATCGATTGAAGGCGCGAAAAGCGATCCCGACGGCTTCGGGGTCGTGTTTGAGCGCCTCTTCGTACATCACACCGAGAGTGGGGAAGAGCCACGCCGCTTCGATCTGCTGGGCGTCCATGACGGCGATACGGGCCGCCGGGTCACGGTACTCGGGCCGGATAGGTTCGGAGTCGGACAGGAGCTCACGAATTTCCCTGCCATCTGGATTACCCCGGAAGTACGCATAGAGCGCGCCGGGCTTGCTGACCGGGTCGAAGGTGGGATTTGTCACGGCGTGGTTCAGCCGGCCCCCGATGAGGTGGCGCACCCTGCCGTTGACGGTCACCTCCATCACCGTTCGTTCGGCCATGCTCGGTGGTACGTGGCGAGTGAAGGCATCGCGCGCTTCGTAGTAGTGGTTGTCGGCGTCGAACAAAGAAGGCTGCACCGGCGCGTCGTCTGCCATTCCCCACCCCTTCTGCTGTATCCGGTCGCCCGGCCCAACGCGGCAACGCCCATTAGTGTAATCCTTCCGGCCTTTAGCTGAACGAGTGGGGGTGCCGACAGTGGATGAGAGCTGGGCCACCTTGTGGGAGTCCGTGGCCGATGCGTTACCCGAAGGCCTGGCGGTCGTGCGGGGCGAGCGCAGACTGCGCTGGGCGGAGCTCGATGAGCGGGCATCGAGATTGGCGGCCGCGCTCGAAGACATCGGCGTGCGGCGTGAGGCCAAGGTGGCGATCGTGGCGTACAACACGCCTGAGCACCTCGAGGCCGTTTTCGCGGCCTACAAGCTTCGCGCCTGTCCCATCAACTTGAACTTTCGTTACCAAGCCCGCGAGTTGGCGGAGGTGCTTGAGGATTCCGAGTCCGAAGTGCTCGTGTTCCACGGAAGCTTGGCCGAACAAGTGGGATCTGCTCGTGACACGGTGAGTCGGTTACGTGCCGTCATACAGATCGACGATGGATCCCCATTGCTTGACGGTGCGTTGCGCTTTGAAGATCTGATCCAGGCCTATCCACCGGCGCGCCGCATACCGCGATCGGGCGAGGACATACAGCTCCTCTATACCGGCGGGACTACAGGCAGCCCTCGTGGGGTGATGTACCGGCATGCCGATGCGGTCGAGATGAACGCGTTCGCGGCGTATTCGTTGGCCGGGCTCGCCATTCCGAGCGACGCCGCCGCGGCGGCCCGCTGCGCGCTGACACTGCGAGAACGGGGGCTGACCCCGATGGTCCTCCCCGCCTCCCCCTTGGTGCACGGCACCGCCCTCAATCTGAGCGCCGCGGGCTGGCTCTTGGGGGGAACAATCGTCTTTCTCGAGAATCGATCGTTTGACGCGCACGAGTTGTGGCGGGCGGTCGAGCGGGAGGGTGTCACACAGATCGGAATTGTCGGAGATGCGTTTGCCGGGCCGATGATCACCGCGCTCGAAGAGGCCGAAGCGAATGGTCGACCGTATGACGTATCCACGGTGGAGAGGGTGCTGAGCTCGGGGGCCCCATGGTCGCTGAGGCTCAAGCAGCGGTTGTCAGAGCGAGGATCAATGACGCTGGTGGAGACCATCGGTGCCAGTGAGGGCGGACCGACGGCTGTCGCCGTAGTTCCGCCTGGCACAAGGGCCGAAGACTCTCGATTCGTCCTGGGCGAGCGAGCACGCCTCTTGACGGAGAACGGCACCGAACTCCAGCCCGGATCGACCGAGGCGGGCCTGTTGGCGATGATGCCACCGATCCCGTTTGCCTATTTCAAAGACCCTGTTCGTTCCGAGCAGGTGTTCCGCATGATCGGAGGCCAGCGCTACTCGATCTGCGGCGATTACGCGAAGCTGGAAGCAGACGGCAGTGTCGTCTTCCTCGGCCGCGGTTCGCTCTGCATCAACACGGCCGGTGAAAAAGTCTTCCCTGAGGAGGTCGAAGAGGCGTTGCGTGCGCACCCTGCTGTGCTCGACGCGAACGTGGTGGGGCTCGCTGACGAGGTGTGGAATGAAGCGGTCACTGCGGTGGTCTCGCTCCGACCCGGCTGGAGCGCCACCGAAGAAGAGATGAAGGAAGCTGTCCGTGATCGGCTCGCCGGATACAAAGTGCCAAAACGGGTCGTCTTCGTGACGAACATCCCTCGCACTCCTGCGGGCAAGGCCCAGTATGAATGGGCGCGACGGGTCGCCACAGGTTCCAGTTCATCCGTGGATCCCCTCCGGTAGCGCAGTACATGGTCTCGGATGCACCGCCCGTTTCCGATCGGGTGTTCGTCGGAACGGGCGTGGGCACGGGCCCCGCGCGCATCGGAAGGATTCCGTCGAGCCCAATGACGCCTGTGGTTTGATTGCGAGCGATGGAGAGAGGCCGTCAGGGCTACTTCGTGGCCAAGCCGCTGAGCGAATCCGAGTTGGCCCAGTTCGTTCGGCGCAAGGTCAGATAATTATCGGCCATCGAGGGCCTTCACCACCTCTTGTGCCAGGGGGTGCCCAACGATCGGGGATCACTCACCACGTGAGCAATGGGCCACCAGGACGTGGTCGCGCCCGAGAAGCGACCCACCGGACGACGCAAGGGCGCGGTTCACTAACATCGTGGGCATGGCCACGGCACGGGAGGACCTGCGGGATCGAACCTTGGATCCCCGCTCGGGCCGTGCCCAATGCCCAGGGCAACGGCCGGATCGTTAGGACATGCTGCCGCCCCGGGTCGACGTGTTGTTGGTGGTTGAGCCGGATACGGCTCCGCATATCCTCTCGGCACGGGCGAGCCGGGTGGTTCGCATTCCGGCCGGGCACACCTCGCCTTCATTGATCGCCGAATTGCGGGGAAGCATCCCCCGGCTGGTGGGGGTCAGCGGTGATCCAGTGCGGACCGTTGAGATCGCACGAGAGTTACGCCGGGCCGGGTTACCGACCGTGCTGTTCACCGATAGCGCGGTCGCAGCACCTGAAGGTGTCGAGGTGTTCCCCGTCACCGACGCCGGCCCGCTGATGGACGTGCACGACAGCGTGCTCGACCTCATCGGGGAGACTCCTCTGGTCCGGCTCGATAGGGTTGGGCGCGACCTTCCGTGCCACCTCTTGGCGAAGCTGGAGTACTTCAATCCCGGGGGAAGCGTGAAGGATCGTCCGGCGCTCGAGATGATTGACGCAGCCGAGTCGGAAGGTCTGCTCAGGCGCGGCAGCACGATCGTCGAGCCGACGTCGGGCAACACCGGTGTGGCACTGGCCATGGTGGCCGCGCAGCGGGGCTACCACTGCATCTTCACCATGCCCGACAAGATCGCCGAGGAGAAGCGCCAGCTGCTGCGGGCTTTCGGGGCCAAGGTCGTGATCTGCCCCACTGCCGTCCCCCCAGAACACCCGGACTCCTACTACTCGGTCGCCAATCAGATCACCGCGTCCACGCCGGGTGCCTTCCAACCGAACCAGTATCACAATCCGCAGAATCCGAGGTCCCATGAGCGTTCTACCGGACCCGAGATCTGGCGCCAGACGGCAGGCCGGATCACACACTTTGTGGCGGGCGTGGGTACCGGGGGAACGATCAGCGGGGTGGGGCGCTATCTCAAGGCTCAAAATTCCGCGGTCGAGGTGATCGCAGCCGATCCGGAAGGATCGATTTACTCAGGGGGAGGGGGCCGTCCGTACCTCGTGGAAGGGATCGGGGAGGATTTCTGGCCAACGACCTTCGATCCTGGCGTCGTCGATCGGGTGATCGCGGTCTCGGACCAAGACTCGTTCCGCACGGCCCGTCGGGTGACGCGCGAGGAAGGGATCCTGGTCGGAGGTTCCACCGGGACCGCAGTGTGGGCGGCCCTCGAGGTTGGCCGCACGTTGGGGCCCGACGACGTCGTGGTGGTCCTCATCCCCGATTCCGGCCGGGGGTATCTCTCCAAGCTCTACGACGACGGATGGATGTCCGACCACGGGTTCCTACGGGCCCGGGGAGACACCGTCGAGGCCGTACTCGCCAGCAAGGGGGATCGGCTGCCGCCTCTCGTGCACGTTCACCCTGATGAGACGGTGCGGGTGGCCATCGCCATCCTCGAGGAGTTCGGGGTATCTCAGGTGCCGGTGGTCAAGGCGGAACCGCCCCTCGCGCTGGCCGAGGTGGTTGGATCGGTGACCGACCGTCTGCTGCTCGAACGAGGCTTGCATCATCCCGAGGTCTTCGATCAGCCGGTGGAGTCGGTGATGGCACCGCCTCTGGCCACGGTCGGCCAGGGCGAGACAGTCGACCAGGTCGCGGCTCGTCTGCAGGAATCGCCTGCCGTGCTCGTGCTCGATGGCGGGCATCCTGTAGGCATCCTCACCCGATCGGACCTCTTGGCGTTCCTGGAGCGGACCTAGTGCCGGACGACGAATCGCAGTTCGGGTTCGAAACCCTCGCTATCCACGCGGGGCAGCCACCCGACCAAGCCACCGGCGCTGTGGTCACGCCCATCGCTCAGACCTCTACGTTCGCTCAGTCGAGCGTCGGCGTGCACCAGGGCTACGACTACGGTCGAACAGCGAATCCCACCCGGACCGCTCTCGAGACCTGCCTGGCTGCGTTAGAAGCTGCGGCGTATGGCCGTGCCTTCTCGAGCGGGATGTCTGCCGTCGACGCCGTCCTCCGTCTTCTCGACCCCGGCGATCACCTGCTCATGGGGAATGACGTCTACGGCGGCACGTACCGCCTGCTCTCGAAAGTGCATGCCCGTGCCGGTCTGCGCTTCAACCCCGTTTCGCTCGAAGATCTCGAGGAGGTTGCGGCCGCCTGGCAGAGCTCGACACGCATGGTCTGGGTCGAATCACCCTCGAACCCCACGCTGCGAATCGCAGACATCGCGGCTCTGGCCGAGCTGGCACATGCACGGGACGCCCTCTTGGTTGTGGACAACACGTTTGCCACCCCGTACCTGCAACAGCCACTCTTGCTGGGGGCGGACATCGTCGTGCACTCGACCACCAAATACCTGGGCGGTCACAGTGATGTGATCGGCGGATTTGTCGCAACATCCGACGAAGAACTGTCCCAACGGATCGCGTTCCTGCAGAACACCGTCGGGGCGGTCCCGAGCCCCTTCGACTGCTTCCTTGTGTTGCGCGGCATTAAGACGCTGGCGGTCAGAATGGAACGCCACTGTGCCAACGCGGCTCGCGTGGCCGAATTCCTCAGTGAGCACCCGAACGTGGAGCGGGTGTACTACCCCGGCCTGCCGGAGCACGGAGGCCACGACGTCGCGTGCGCACAAATGCGAGGGTTCGGCGGCATGGTCTCGTTCACGGTGCGCGGCGGCGAAGCCCGTGCGCTGACTGTGGCGTCGTCCACGTCGATCTTCACCCTGGCCGAGTCTCTTGGTGCCGTCGAGTCGCTCATTGAGCATCCCCGCCGGATGACCCACGCCTCCCTGTCCGATTCGATTCTGGCAGTTGACCCTTCACTCCTGAGGCTCTCGGTCGGGATCGAAGACGTCGAGGATCTCATAGCCGACTTGCGGTCCGCTCTTCACATCGCCTTCCCTGACTGACCACGGTCCGGACTGAGCTCCGACCATGTCGCAGTAGTTTGGTGGTCGACGGCGACATTGCCGTGCAACATCGAATGGGTCGGGGGCAACGTCGTCATGAAGGTCATCACGCTCGGTACGGGAAGTCCGTTGCCCGACCCCAACAGAGCGGGACCGTCCACGCTCGTTCGCACAAGCAGCGGCGACTTCCTTTTCGATTGCGGCCGAGGTGTTCTTATGCGAAGCGCAGCCGCCGGCACGGGACCGCTTGGCTTTCACACCGTCCTGCTCACGCACCTGCACAGCGACCACACGACTGACTTCAATGACATCGTGACAATGCGCTGGGCCATGTCCCCGACCGAACAGCCTCTTCGCGTGATCGGACCAGTGGGAACAAGGCGCTTCGCCGATCTGACCCTGGCCATGCTCGAAGGCGACATCGGATATCGCATGGCGCACCACCGCGATCTCACCTGGCGGCCCACATGCGAGGTTCAGGAGGTGTCAGATGGCATCGTGTTCGATGACGGAGCCGTGAAGATCATCGCGGCACCGACCGACCACGCACCCGTGCGCCCGACGGTTGGCTATCGAGTCGAAACCGAAGGTCGGTCAGTGTGCATAGCGGGCGATACGGTCCCCTGTAAGGGTCTGGATCAGATAGCGGCAGGAGCAGATGTGTATGTCCAAACGGTGATCCGCAGGTCGCTCGTCCAGGCGATCCCGGCACCGAGGTTGCAGGACATACTGGACTATCACTCGAGCATCGAAGACGCCGCCACGACAGCAGCGCGCGCTGGTGTCTCGACAGTGGTGCTCACGCACCTCGTGCCGTCGCCCTGGCCTGGAACGGAAGAGGAGTGGGCAGACGAAGCCCGGGCCATCTTTGCCGGAGAGGTTGTCGTGGCCAGTGATCTGACGGAACTCGAACTCTGAGTCACCCGTCGGATGCCTTCGTACCTACGGGAGTTCGCAGGGCCGGGGCGTCCGGCCCTTCTTCGCCGTTGTCCTCATCTGGCGTCCCAAAGCGGATGAAGCGGGAGGCACGTCGTCGGAGGTGACGCTCGAGTCGTTCGGCGTGAGTCGGGACATGCCCGGGTGTCCGCACTCGAGGGGTGCGGTAGAACTGAGTCTTCGCTAGCTCGACCAACAGCAGGTAGACGACGACCATTCCGAAGAGGAGAAGAAAGAACGTAGTCGGCAGTGGCGTAAATCCCAACAATTGGGCCAGTCCGGTGTAGGGAAGGATGGCACCCACGAGTGCCGCTCCGACGGGCACCAGAAGCATCGAGGTGCTGGGTCGGCTCTTGAAGAACGGGACACGCCGCGTCCGGATCACGTAGATCACCAGCGTTTGAGTGGCGATTGACTCGACAAACCATCCGGTCCGGAACTCGGAGTGACCGGCGTGGAGTATGGAGAGCATCACCCAGAAGGTAAGAAAGTCGAAGATTGAGCTCACCGGGCCGAAGACGGACATGAAGCGCCGGATGAACTTCATGTCCCATGCTGCAGGTCGGGCTAGTGCTTCTGGATCTACCCGGTCGGTCGGGATCACCAGCTGTCCGGCGTTATAGAGCAGGTTGTTCAGGAGAATTTGCGTTGGCAGCATCGGGAGGAACGAAAGAACTGCCGAGACTCCCGCCGCACTGAACATGTTGCCGAAGTTCGAGGAAGTGGACATCAAGACGTACTTCATGGTGTTGGCGAAGATGCGTCGACCTTCCATCACGCCTTCGGCCAACACACCGAGATCCTTGTCGAGAAGTACCACATCGGCGGCTTCCTTCGCCACATCGGTTCCTGAGTCAACCGAGATCCCCACATCGGCGTGATGCAGCGCGACGGCGTCGTTCACCCCATCTCCGAGGAAGGCCACGTCCTTCCCGGTTCGGCGGGCCACCTTGATGATTCGCGACTTCTGATCAGGGCTGATCCGCGCAAATACCGTCGTTGTCAGGATCGCCGCTGCGAGATGGTCGTCGTCAAGTGTCTCGACCTCCGAACCGCTGAGCACTCCCGAGCAGTCGAGCCCGATGTCAGAGCACACCTTCGCGGCGACAAGGCCGTTGTCTCCCGTGATGATCTTCACCTCCACCCCGAGCCGCTGGAGCTGAGCGATGGAGGAGCCAGCATCGGATTTCGGGCGATCGGCAAAGGTCAAGAATCCCTCAAGCACCAACCCCAGCTCGCTCCCGGGCACGAGTGCCTCGTCGACTTTGGCTGAGCGGGTGGCAACGGCTACGACGCGGGCTCCTTGGGAGAACAGTCTCTGTAGTGTTGACCGAGCTCCGTCGGGTACGGATGCACACCGGTCGAGTACCACTTCGGGCGCGCCCTTTGTGACGAGGAGTCGATTTCCAGCGGGGTCCTTGACCAGTGCGGAAGAAAGCTGGCGCTCATGGTCAAAGGGGAGGATGCCCAGCCTCTCATAGGTCGCGGCGGTAGCGGCAATGGTCTCGCCTGCGGCGGCCATAGGCGCAGACCAAAGGGCTTGATCCAACGCGTTCCCCCCGACCGGACCCTCTTCAGTCGCCGTCGCCTCGTTGCACACCAACCCGAGTAGGAGTGGACGATCGGATTTCTTCCCGTCAGCGTCGAGGCTGTTTTCGAACGTGATCACGCCTTCGGTAAGGGTGCCCGTCTTGTCGGTGAAGAGAATCTCGATGTTCCCCAAGTCCTCGATAGCCACGAGCCGCTTCACGAGAACCTTCTTGGCCACAAGGGCTCTGGAACCGGCAGCGAGACTTACCGTCACAATGGCAGGCATCATCTCGGGGGCAATCCCCACGGCGATAGCGAGAGAGAAGAGCAATGCTTCAATCAGGGGGCGTGAGAGCGCCACGTTGATGATGAAGATGAATGCCGTCAAGACGGCCGCTACCCCGAACAGGAAGCGTGAGAAACGCGCGAGGCCCGTCTCGAAGGCTGTCTGGCCCTGCTTCTCAGCAAGCCCCGCTGCGATCTGACCAAAGGCGGTACGACCCCCAGTCCGCACCACGACTCCCATGGCGGAGCCCTCGTGGACGATCGTCCCCATGAACGCGCATCCGGGCTGATCCGGCGATGTACTGTCAATGGTGGCTGCAGCTGATTTTGCCACCGGCATTGACTCACCCGTCAAGAGTCCCTCGTCGCATTCGAACTCGTCGACCTTCAGCAACCGAATATCAGCTGGAACGAGAGTGCCGATGCGGAGCGACACGACGTCGCCCGGCACGAGTTCTGTCACCGGTATGCGAGTCATTGTTCCGTCCCTGAGAGCCTCTGTCTCATGCCGGATCTTGCCTCGGAGGGAGGCCATCGCCACTTCCGCTCGGTATTCATTGATGAAGCCCAGACCGACGCTGAGTGCGACGATCACCGCGATGATGACTGCGTTGGTGCCACCGCCGGTCAACCCTGATACGAGCGCGGCGCCGAACAAAAGGATCAAGATCGGGTTTCGAATCTGGCGGAAAAGAACGGCGGGAGCGCGTACCCGATGAGTAGCCAGCGCATTCGGCCCGAACTGGCGCAACCTCTCCACGACTGCATCCGACGAGAGCCCGTCAGAGTCACTGTCGAGTCTCCTGAGCACGTCATCAGGGGAGAGACAGGCAGCTTCGGGCAGGTCCAGGTCCCCGCATGAGGGGCGCGCACTTACGACCATGTGATGAGCTTCGCAGCCGGAACTCATCACGGATAGGGCCATTGGTCCGCGTCACCGGCGTCCGAATGCTGCCGGAAACACGCGTCGATCGCCTTTGGGCGTGAATCAAGTCTGCGTGGGGAACGCCAGAGCCCAGCACGAAACCTTCAGAGTTTGGACGTAGGGCCAAAGGTCCTTCGCGGCTGGGACCTTCGCCTCTGCTGCCACGGACTGCAGAGGAACAGAGTGAATCGGTAGCAGTTCTCAACCAACGAGTGAGGAGTTGTCCATGCAACGCAAGGTTTTCGACATACTGGCCAGCGCTGGAGGATTAGTGATGGTCGTTGTCCTGGCTGTGGCGGGAGGTCTCTTGATGTGGGGCTACAGCTTCGCCAACTCAAACGTGCACAACCAGCTGGCCCAGCAGGCCATCGTCTTCCCGACCAGGGCCGAGTTCGCTCAGGCGAAGCCCGGGACCGAGATAACCCCAGGGATGCTCCCCTACCTGCTCAAGTACGCGGGTCAGCCCTTGACGACCGGTGCCCAGGCCGAGGCCTACGCCGACCACTTCATCGCCGTCCATCTCAGCGAGATGCCGTTGGGTGGGGTCTACTCCAAGGTGAGCGCCGCATCTCGGGCTAACCCGACGAACAAAGCGTTGTCCGCCGAGGTCACGACGAGCTTCCAGGGCACGACCCTGCGGGGACTCTTGCTCGAAGCCTACGGCTTTTCCGAGTTTGCTCTGATCGCCTTCTGGGCGGGTATCGCAGCGTTCGCACTGGCTGCAGTGATGGCATTCCTCGTGGCCTTCGGTTTCTGGCACGCTCGACGGACGCCAGAAAGCGCGGAACTCGTTGTCCACACAGACACCGCGGTACCGGCAGCCGCCTGACTCACCCTGATCACGCCATTTGAGC
>ODAK010001260.1_pt1 | contig 28135 bp, 22 predicted proteins | sample 1539591 | NCBI WGS metagenome assembly ODAK01 (sample SAMEA3539303, study PRJEB22396) | soil metagenome | biome: tundra; feature: field; material: soil | place: USA | collected 2010-05 | depth 0.15 m
CGTGGTCGCCACCCGGACGTCGACCTCTTTGCCGTCGATGTTGATCGTCAACTGGCCGTCCTGGGGTCGTCGGCGTTCGACGATGTTCATGTTCGCCATGATCTTGATGCGGCTCACGAGTCCCGGGCCGATCGCGGCGGGCAACTGGAGGATCTCCTTCAGTGCGCCGTCAATACGGAAGCGCACGCGCACGATGTCGTCGGACGGCTCGATGTGGACGTCCGAGGCCCGGTCGCGCATCGCCTGGGTGAGTATGCGGTCGACGACTTGGACGACCGGCGCGTCGTCGGCCACGATCTCTGGTTCGGCGCTGTCGACGTTTCGCTTGCGCGAACCCTCGACCGACTCGAACACTTGGACGAGTTGCGCGACGGTTCCCAAGGCGCGGTAGTTGCTGTCGATGGCCCATCGCACGTCGCTGAGTGGCGCGATGAGCAACTTGACCGGCTTGCCACTCGCCTTGGAGAGTGAGTTGCGCAGTTCCTCGCTCGGTTCGGCAACCGCGATCTGCAGAGTGTCGTCGACCATCCGCAATGGGAACGCGACGAACTCTCGGGCGACCTCTTCGGACAAGTAGTTGATCATCGTCGGGTCGACGTTGTCGCGCCGCAAGTTCGCCACGTCGAAGCCAAAGAACGAAGCGAGGGCGTGGGCCAGTGCTTGCTCACTGAGCGCCCCCGTGCTCACGAGGACTTCACCCAAGAGACCGCCCGAGTCGCGTTGCATCTCCAGGGCTTTTTGGAGCTGTTCCTCGGTGATCAGATTGTTCGCGAGGAGTTGATCGCCCAAGCGCAGGTTCTGTCGCCCCGCTACCGAGGCATTAGTCGAGGGATTCGACCCTGCCGCACTTGACGACGAACCGGGCGCGAGCGAGTCCGCCGGGACACTCTCGGCGTCATCGCGACCATCGACGATGGTGGTCACCCCGCCCCCAGCGCCGCTCTGCGGTTGGCGGTCGTCGACATTGTCGTCTTTGCTCTTCTTCTTGAACGCCACGAATTACCCCAATAGGTTCCCAGAGAAAACTTTTTCTGGTCTTCAATCTATCCCGATTATCGGAAATTTACCCTCATAGCCGTTCAATTACCATCACCGTAAGAAAAACTCTTGAGCGTGAAAACGTGCGTTTGTCGGCACACGATGACCACAAATATTCTTTGCTCGACTCTCAATCAACGCTGCGACAACCAACGTCAGGCTCGTGCAGTCGCGTAATTGACGCCATTTGACGGACAATGCCATTTGAAATGAATCGTCGTGAAAGCCCTTTCATTCTTTTGAGTTCCTGGCGCAATTTCGAAACAAGTCTGCCGTCACAATCACGTCACAACACGAGGAACCGCCGCCCAGCGGTACCCAAATGGTTTTCACGCTTCGCGAGGCATGTCCCGACCGCACAGTGACCTAAAACAGGGGTCGGGTCGGGCGACCCGAAACACTGTCTGGTCTAAAAACCGATGCCCGGAGTCGAGGGCGCCCGAGACGACGGATCGCGCAGCGCTCACTGGCCACCGGGTTCTAAGGCCACAGGACTCTCACGACGGCAAAATCTCTTGACATTTCTAGAAAGGAGCAAGCCATTCGGCCGTTGGCGAAAGTCTCAAGATCCGGGTTTTCGCAATGAAATTGTCATCCCTTGAGGGCTAGCGAATAGTCACGTCGTTAGCGTAACGTCAAGCCGAAGACGATTGGAGGTATCGCAATGGACGTCGCCACGTTTGTCTCAGCCGTGTTCAACAATGAACTTCCGTTCCGCGTCGAAGCCTATGACGGCAGTGTCGCCCTGCCGGGCGTCGCCGCAGCGGACAACGAACTCACGCTGAGGATTCTTCGGCGTGAAGCCCTCACTCGCGTACTCACCCACCCGGGAGAACTCGGGATCGCGCGCGCCTACGTCGCGGGCGATCTCGATATCGACGGGAAGCTCGACGCATTGTTCGACCTCAAGGTGCCGCCTCTTCGCAACCTGTTGAGATTTGAAAACTTGCGCGCGCTGCTTTCCGTCGTCGGCGTTGATACTCTGCGACCGATCGCACCGCCGGCGATCGAAGCGCGCCAGCGCGGCGCGTTGCACAGTCGCTCGAGGGATCGACAAGCAATTTCTCATCACTATGACGTTTCCAACACCTTTTACGAATTGGTGCTCGGCCCGTCGATGACCTATTCGTGTGCCGTATTCCGCGCGAGCGACGACACTCTCGAAATGGCGCAACGTCGAAAGGTCGACCTCGTTGCGCGAAAACTCGAACTTGGGCCCGGCACCCGACTGCTCGACGTCGGTTGTGGATGGGGGATGATGGCGATTCACGCAGCACGCGAGTATGGTGCGACGGTCGTGGGCATCACCTTGTCCGAGCAGCAGCGCCGTTACGCTGTGGCCCAAGCCGAGCGCGAGGGCGTGAGCGACCTCGTCGAGTTTCGACTGCAAGACTTTCGCGACGTGCGCGACGGCCCCTTCGATGCAATTTGTTCCATCGGAATGTCAGAACATGTCGGACGTAAGTCGTTGGCGACGTACACGCAACAACTCTTCGACCTTCTTCGCCCGGGTGGACGATTCCTCAATCACGCGATTGGCCGACCAGTCTCTTTCGATGACGACCCCGACCCATCCAAGGTGTCAGAGTTGTCGCGACAGGTCCAGATCGCGCTCGGCATGCGCGGACCGTCCAAGATCGGAAGTCCGTTCATCGAGCGTTACGTCTTTCCCGACGGCGAACTCCAAGATGTCGGCACGATGGTATCGATGTTCCAAGCGCACGGATTCGAAGTCCGTCACCTCGAGAGCCTGCGCGAGCACTACGCACTGACGTTGCGTCACTGGGTCGACAACTTGGTCAAGCGGTTCGACGAAGCGGTCGACGAAGTCGGTGAGGAACGCGCGCGCGTATGGCGCCTCTACATGTCGGGATCGGCCTACGGCTTTGAACGCCATCACCTCGAGGTCCATCAGATTCTTTGTGCGAAGCCCGTCAACGGCGTAAGCGGCTGGGATCTTCGCCCCGACTTCGAGCCGAAGTTCTGACGCGACGAATCGTGATTCGCTTCTCTCGTTGAATCGCGAATCGAAGAGATAAGCAGAGCATCGGTGACTACACCACATTCATGCGCTGCGCGAGGGCGTAGGTCCATTCAACGAGACACCAGGAAAATCCGACCTGAAAGATGATTTCGCCCTGGAGCAGATACTCAAAGTGCCAGTCCGGCAACGAGGCCGCGGCGATCCCCCCGCCGATCAAGAGAACCGCGAGTCCGAGCACGGTCCGAAATGAACGGCTCTCGCGCACGAGTTGCAGGGCCACTTCCAACTGAAATATGGCACCGAGGACCCCGGCGACCATATGGGTCCAGTCGAGGAACGCACCCTGATTGAAGGGCGTGGCGAGCAGGACGAAGAGCAATACGGCGATGACGCGCAAACCGAGCCAAGTGAGCGTGGGGACGCCCGCCGACTTGAAGTGCGTGGAGGTCCGCCAGAGTCCCACGAAGGCGACACCGTAGCCCCCAATTAATAAGGGGACAGTTTGGTGGTAGACGCCGTAGAAGGAGATTCCGTCATTTTCGGCCGTTTGACTGTGATTGAGGATGAGGCACCAGGCGAGAGAAAAGAAGAACAGCAGTTGCGTCACTAGGAGAAGGTGGCGCGTCTGTGTTTCTACCAACACCGCCTGAGAGGGTTCGTCGACGCCCGTCACGTCAGGATTCGAAGCCGATCAACCCTTGAAGCGGGCGATGGAAGCCTCTAATTCGGCCAGGGCCTCGGCTCGCCCTACATAATTCTCCACTTTCATCCACTTTCCTTCATCCAAATCCTTGTACACGGTGAAGAAATGGCTGATTCGATCGAGGATTTGCTTGGGGACATCGGTGATGTCAGTCGCTGACTTCCACTGAGGATCGTACGCCGGGACACAGATCAATTTCGCGTCCTCGCCGTTCTCGTCGGTCATGTTGCACATACCGAGGATCTTCGACTCGATCAAACAGCCGGGAAACGTCGGATATTCGCTCAATACCAGGGCGTCGAGCGGGTCCCCGTCGCCACCCAGGGTGTCGGGGATGAAACCGTACTCGGCCGGGTAGCCCATCGAGACGAGCAAATGGCGATCCAGCTTGATCGTGTGGTTCTCGTGGTCGTATTCGTACTTGTTCTTGCTGTCACGCGGGATCTCGACGATGACGTTCACGGTGTCCATGAGGACTCTCCTTATTAATAGGGCTTGTGTCGTACTTCGCAGTTCTGCCAATCGTACTCACCACCGTCAGCGTCCTCATTCGACGTCGGGCGACCCGGACGTAGACTTTGCCGTCGCGAAGCCCGGGCTTCGCCAAAAGAGGAGAGTCGCATGGAACGAATTGGCGTGGTCGGGTGTGGCCTGATGGGTTCGGGAATCGCCGAGATTTGTGCACGAGCCGGTGCGGACGTCGTCGTGATCGAACGAGACGACGAGGCGCTCGCCCAGGGTCAGGCTCGCATCGAGCGGTCCCTTGATCGAGCCGTCGCTTCGGGCAAGGTCCCCGAAGACGAGGCCAACGCCGCGAGAGGCAATTTGAGCTTCTCCAAGGATTTCGCCCGGCTGAGCGACCGAGAGATGGTGATCGAGGCGGTCGCGGAGGACGAAAACCTCAAAATCGACGTCTTCCAGCGCCTGGACGCGGTCGTGACGGACCCGAAGGCGATCCTGGCGACGAATACGTCGTCGATCCCAATCATCAAGTTGGCCATGGCGACCAAGCGGCCCGAACAGGTCGTCGGAATGCACTTCTTCAATCCCGTGCCGGTGCTGCGGCTCGTCGAACTCATCTCGTCGCTGCTCACCAGCCCCGAGACGACCGAGCGGGTCCACGCCTACGCCAGCAATTCGTTGAATAAAAAGGTGATTACCTCCAAGGACCGCGCCGGATTCGTCGTGAACGCCCTCTTGATCCCCTACTTGCTCTCGGCCATCCGGATGCTGGAGTCCGGTTTCGCCAGCGCTGACGACATCGACACCGGCATGGTCGTCGGCTGCGCCCACCCGCTCGGACCTTTGGCGCTGACCGACCTCATCGGACTCGACACGACCCTCGCCGTGGCCGAGTCGCTCTACGAGGAGTTCAAGGAGCCCCACCTCGCGCCGCCGCCATTGCTGTCGCGCATGACCCAGGCCGGCCTGCTCGGCCGAAAGTCGGGCCAGGGTTTTTACGCCTACAAGGCCTAAGGAACGGGCCGAGACCGCGATCTCTCAGGTGACCCCGTGGCGCACGGCGAAGCGCGGGTCCCGGAATGACTGGCTCGACATGACGCCCGAGATGCGTTCGACGGCGTCATAGACGTCGACGAAGCGCAAATACAGAGGAGTGAAGCCGAATCGACAGATATCGGGGGCTCGAAAGTCGCCAATGACGCCCTTTTCGATGAGGGCCTGGATGATTCCGTAGCCGTCTCGGTGCCGAAGGGCCACCTGGCTGCCGCGCTTGGCGTGCTCGAGCGGCGTCACGACGTCGAAGACTCCAGGCAGGCGTTCTTCGACTAATTGTATGAAAAGATCGGTCATCGCCAGACTCTTGGCGCGCACCTCGGCCATGGAGGCGCGCTCCCATATGTCCAGTGCGCCATCGAGGGCGGCGAGGGCGACGATCGACGGCGACGAGGTGACGAATGCCTGCATCCCGTCGGCCGGTTCGTAGCGGAGCTCGAAATCGAAGGGTCGCGCGTGACCGAGCCATCCCGGCAATGGATTGCGGAGCTTTCCCTGCCAGGACTTTCGAACGTAGAGGAAGGCCGGGGCGCCGGGACCGCCGTTCAGGTACTTGTACCCGCAGCCCGCCGCGAAGTCGACGTCGGCCCCAGTCACGTCGAGCGGCACGGCGCCGGCCGAGTGGGCGAAGTCCCAGAGCATCAGCGCGCCGGCGTCGTGCACCTTCTTCGTGATGCCGGCCATGTCGAGTGATTCGCCGGTGCGGTAGTCGACCTGGGTCAATTCAACTAAGGCCACGTCATCATTGAGCTCGTCGTCCAGGCGGTGGCGATCGATCGTCTTCATCGCGACCGGCCGGCCGGCTCTCTCGCACATGGCCTCGATGATGTAGATGTCGGAGTGGAAATTCGCCTCGTCGGTCAAGACCACGTGTCGCTCGGGTCGTTGTTCGAGGGCCGCCCCGATCAGTTTGGCGATAAGAAAGGTCAGTGTGTCAGCCACGAGAACCTCACCGGGATTCGCCCCGATGAGCGGCGCGATGCGGTCCCCCAGCCTCGTTGGCTCCCCCATCCAACCGGCGTCGTTCCAACTGCGCACGAGTCCTCGGCCCCACTCGTCGTCGATCACCTCGTTGACGCGTCGTCGAACCGACGATGACACGGGCCCGAGCGAGTTCCCGTCGAGATAGATTTCGCCTTCGTTGAGGGTGAACTCCGCTCGAAGAGGCGCGAGTACATCGTTCTCGTCCAGGGTCTGGCAGTCCTCTCGCGAGATCAAAGGATCGACCGCACTTCCCACAACGCCGGGTAGAGCCGCTCGGCCAGCGTCGTATCGAGATAGGCCATGCCCTCACTGCCACCGGTGCCGGGGCGACGCCCGATCTGACGACCGGCCATCAACATGTGTTGATGGCGCCACACCGCCAGTCGCCCGTCGTGGTCCATCAACAGTTCGGCGACTGCGTGCAAGGCACTCAACGCCGCGCTCTCGTGAGAGAGGTACAGCGCTCGAAGCACGTCCAGCAGATCGTCGGCGGAGGCCCCGGTGGTCGTTCGAAGCGAGTGCTCGAAGCCCGACCACACCGAGGGAATCTCGCTCATCTCCTTGAGCCACGCGCGCTGGTCGTCATCGAAGACCTCGAAGTTGAGCATCGCGGTCTTGCCGGCGCCACTGAGAAACTCGATGGCGCGGAACTGGAAGGACTGGAACCCCGACGCCGGGTCCAGGGGGTCTCGAAACTGGAGGAACCCTTCGGGCGACATGGAATCGAGCAGTTTCAGGTGGGTCAAGAGAAGGTCTTCGATCGAGACGATCCGGCGCAGGTGCGAGACGGCGAGCCAGGGGCGATTCGCGTGCAGTTCGGTGGCGGCGCGGCGCAACTCGTCGACGATCACCTTGAACCACAACTCGTAGGACTGGTGGACGACGATGAAGAGCAGTTCGTCGGGCGCGTCGTCGGTGAGTGGGATCTGCAGTTTTAGGAGGTCATTGATGCGCAGGTACGTCGAGTAGTCGGTGCCTTTACTCACGGGTCCACCCTACGACCGCGCCTCAGCTCAAGAACGCGTGATGGGCTTGTAGCGGATCCGATGCGGCTGGTCGGCGTCGGTGCCGAGTCGCTTGTGACGCTCGACTTCGTAGTCCGAGAAGTTGCCTTCGAACCATCGCACGACCGCGTCGCCCTCGAAGGCGAGCACGTGGGTGGCGATCCGGTCCAGGAACCAGCGGTCGTGGCTGATGACGACCGCGCATCCCGGGAACGTCAAGAGACCGTCTTCGAGCGCGCGCAGCGTGTCGACGTCGAGGTCATTGGTCGGTTCGTCCAGCAGGAGCACGTTGCCACCGGCGCGCAGCACCTTGGCCAACTGGACGCGGTTGCGCTCGCCGCCGGAGATCTCACCCACCTTCTTCTGTTGATCGCTGCCCTTGAAGCCGAAACTCGCAACGTACGCGCGCGCGTGGATCTCACGATTACCGACGACCATCTGTTCCTGGCCCTCGCTGATCTCGTCGAAGACCGTGACGTCGGGATTGAGGTTGTCGCGCGATTGATCGACGTAGGCGAAGGCGACGGTACTGCCGACTTCGAAGCCTCCGGCGTCGGGCTTCTCTTGACCCAGCATCATCCGGAAGAGCGTCGTCTTTCCGGCGCCGTTCGCCCCGATGACCCCGACGATGCCGCCCGGTGGGAGAAGGAACGTCAAGTCCTCGATCAAGAGCCGGTCGTCGAATCCCTTGGTGACGGCCTGGGCATTGACCACGACGTCCCCCAGACGCGGGCCCGGGGGGATGGCGATCTCGAGTCGATCGGCGCGACGTTCGGTGGACTCGGACTCGGCCACCAACTCGTTGAAGGCGCTCAGGCGGGCCTTGCCCTTGCTCTGACGGGCCCGCGGCGACATGCGGATCCATTCGAGTTCGCGTTCGAGCGCCGCTTGGCGGGCCTTGTCCGACTTCTCTTCTTGCGCGAGGCGCGCCTGCTTCTGCTCGAGCCACGAGGAGTAGTTGCCCTCCCAGGGAATCCCGTAGCCCCGGTCCAGTTCCAAGATCCACGACGCGGCGTTGTCCAAGAAGTAGCGATCGTGCGTGATCGCGACGACGGTACCGCTGTAGTCCTGGAGCGTTCGTTCGAGCCACGCCACCGATTCCGCGTCGAGGTGGTTCGTCGGCTCGTCGAGCAACAACAGATCGGGTTTGGAAAGGAGGAGTCGACAAAGCGCTACGCGCCGACGCTCGCCCCCGGATAACACGGTGACGTCGGCGTCGGCGGGCGGCAACCGCAACGCGTCCATGGCGATCTCGAGGGTCCGCTCGAGGTCCCAGGCGTTCGCGGCGTCGATCTTGGTCTGGAGATCTGACTGCTCGCTGAGCAGGGCGTCGAAATCGGCATCGGGATCGGCCATGGCGGCACAGACCTCGTTGAATCGGATCAGCAGGTCGCGCTGCTCGCCGATACCGTCCGCCACGTTGCCGACGACGTCCTTCGTGGGGTCCAGCTGCGGTTCTTGTGAGAGGTAGCCGACGCTGAAGCCCGGAGTGAGCCGGGCCTCGCCGCTGAACCCGTCGTCAAGTCCGGCCATGATCCGTAGTAGTGACGACTTGCCCGATCCATTGGCGCCGATGACGCCAATCTTCGCGCCGGGATAGAACGAAAGATTGATGCCACGCAGGACTTCGCGGTCCGGCGGGTAGAACCGTCGGAGGTCTCGCATGGTGAAGATGTACTGAGCAACCATGCCCTCCAGTGTGACCGATATCGACGACGTCGAGAGAATCTCACGTATCGAGAAATTACAGCCCACTATTACAATCGGAAAATGTCCGAGAGCTCCATCGACGTCACTTCGACCGATCGCCACGCCCCCGACTGGCTGATTCTCTCAATCGCCTGCCTCGCGCAGTTCATGGTCGTCTTGGACGTGTCAATCGTCAACGTGGCTCTGCCGCGCATGGGACACGACCTTCGCTTCACGTACAGCAGCGCCCAATGGGTCGTCAACGCCTACGTGCTCACGTTCGCGGGATTCTTGCTGTTGGGCGGGCGCGCTTGTGACTACTTCGGACGACGCAGGGTCTACATCACGGGCATCATCATCTTCACCCTCGCCAGCATCGGCGCCGGAGTGGCGCAGACCGGCACACAGATGATCGCGATCCGAGCCGTTCAAGGAATTGGCGGCGCCATCCTCTCGCCCGCCACGCTCACGATCATCGTCACGACCTTCCACGGTCCCCGACTACCGAAGGCCATTGGCGCGTGGAGCGCGGTCGCGGGTGCGGGCGGTGCCGTGGGGGGCCTCTTGGGCGGCATCCTGACGGGTTTGGCATCGTGGCGATGGGTCTTCTTCATCAACGTGCCCTTTGGCATCCTCGCCGGTGTCGCCGCCGCGATGTACCTGCGCGAGATGCGCAACCGAGACGCCACCGCCAAGCTCGATGTCACGGGTTCGGTGCTCGTCACCGCCGGCCTGGCGTCGGCAATCTACGCGGTCGTCAACACGACGACGCACAGTTGGACGTCGTCGACGACGCTCAGTTGGCTCATCCTGGGACTCGCGATGTTGGCGGCGTTCATCTTCTGGGAGGCGAAGGTCGCGTCGCACCCCCTCGTACCGTTCAAGATCTTCAAGTCCCGACCTCTCACGACCGCGAACCTGATGATGTTCCTCATCGGCGGCGCGTTCTTCGCCATGTGGTACTTCCTGACGTACTACTTCCAGAGCGTTCTCGGTTACGGCCCCGTCAAGGCCGGCTTCGCCTTCTTACCGATGGCCATCGCCATCATCATCGGCGCGCAGATCTCATCGCGACTCCTTTCGAAGACCGGGGTGCGGCCGCTCCTGCAAATCGGTGCAGTACTCGCGACGTTGGGATTCCTATGGATCTCGCTCATCAAGCCGGCGGATTCCTACGCCGGGCACATTCTGGTTCCTTCGTTCATTTGCGCCTTCGCGATGGGCCTGCTCTTCGCCCCGCTCGCGACGGCCGCCACGACGGGCGTCGACCGTGGAAACGCAGGTCTCGCGTCCGGTCTCTTGAATACCGCACGACAGGTCGGCGGTTCGTTGTCGCTCGCGATTCTCGCGACCGTCGCGACCGACGTCACGCACCGCGCGCTGGCGACGTCGTCGTACGCGTCGGCCCTCACGTCGGGCTACCAGCGCGCCTTCCAGATCTCGGCGGTCGTGACGGTCATCGCGCTCTTCGTTTCGTTCGCTCTGCCACGAAACACCGGTCGCGCAGTCGTTGCGACGAGCGCTCAAGGTCCCGAATTCTCTCAACAGTTGCCCGTAGAACCTGCCTAAGTTCCGACCTCGACTGGGGCTAGTTCCACGGATGACAAATATCCGAAAGTGTGATGACGCCGCGTCGGACGCGTGGATGCCGTGGACAATTCTCCTTTGGGATGCGTCCACGTGCGCCAGGCCTCGAAGGCCACGACATTGAGGCCCGACATCGGTCTCACGAGCAGCTCGTAGGCCGAGGAGCCCTGTGCGACGATCCGGATTCGTCGCCGGACCTCGTCGCGACTACTCGCGAGCGAAGGGCACGCCGTCCGCGGCGGGTGGGCGTATCCGACCGACGAGTCCCGCCACCGCCGCGATCGTGATGATGTAGGGCAGCATGCTGATGAACTGTTGGGGGATGACCAACTGGTCCAGGTAGATGTTGAGGTTCGCGCTGAGCGCGATGGTGAAGCCGAAGAGTAGCGATGCCATGAGGGCCCCGTAGGGACGCCAGCGGCCGAAGATCATGATGGCGAGCGCGATGTAGCCGTAGCCGTTGGTCATGCCGAAGGTGAAGTTCGTCCCGGGACCGATCGTGAACGCGGCGCCACCGAGTCCCGCGACGAATCCCCCGAGGATGACGGCGCCGTAGCGCATCCGCGTGACGCTGACCCCCACGGTCTCAGAGGCGATGGGCTTCTCTCCGACCGAGCGCACCCGCAGACCCCACCGGGTGCGAAAGAGCGCGATGTTGACGATGACGACCCCGAGGATCGCGACGTAGACCAGGACGTTCTGGTCGAAGAGGATCGGACCGACGACCGGGATGTGTGAGAAGAACGGGATGGCCCACACGGGCAGAGGGTAGGCGCCGTTGAGGTTCTGGTGGGTGTCGAGGACTTGGAACATGATGAACTGGGTCACGGCCGTGCAGAAGGCGACGATCACGATGCCGACGATTATCTGGTTCGCCTGGTAGCGCAGGGACATGACCGCCAAGACCCAGCCGAGGAGGGCTCCGAGGAGCCCCGCGACGATGACACCGAGCAACTTCGAGATTCCTGAGCCGTTCATGGCGCTCACGACCATGACCGACGAGAGAGCCCCCGTCATGAACTGGCCCTCGATCGCGATGTTGACGACGCCGGATCGCTCGCACAATGTTCCCGACAGCGACCCGAAGATGAGGAACGTGGCGGCCGCCACGGCCGCGGCGAGAATCCCGGTTAACTGAAGGTGGAGGCCCGAGACGTTGGATCCGCGCGCGACCCAGACGAGGAATCCGAGCATGAAGAGCATCAGGCCGGCGTAGAGCAGGGGCGAGGCGCTTCGGTCGAACCGTCGCCACGCGAGGAGGACTCCCGCCGTGATGGTGAGGACCCCGACGACGTAGCCGGTCGTGGAGACCGGGATGGTCAACGTGCGCAGTGCCCCGTTGCTATTGACGCCGAGCCACAGCACGACCGGCCAGAGGACGAGGTAGCCCCCAACGATGATGAGGAGGTTGCGCACACCCTTCGTGAACTTGACTCGTTCGGAGACGAATTGACGCGCGACGCGAGAAACGACGGGGGCGAGCGCGAGGAGCCCGATGAGGAGAGGGACGACCCTCAAGGGACTAGAGATCGACGGCATCGCCGTCGAACTGTTGTAGCCCAGCTCAATCGTCGTCTTGAGCGCGGACTTCGCGCCGCCGAACCAGATGACCTCGAGCAGACCGATCAGGCCGAGCGTGACGCCGTAGCCGAGAGCGCGCTCGCGCGTGATCCGACGAAGGTTCTCGAGAGTGACGATCTCGGGGTTGACGATCTCGGGGGTGACGCTCATTTCGTCCAACCTCCCGAGGAGCCCGACGAGCGGAACCGCCCGTTGTCGGTGAGACGGAATATCTCGACGATCAGCGCGGGCGTCGCGACGCAGAAGACGACGACCGCTTGGATGACCTGGGCGAGGGAGTACTGGATGTTGGTCGGCGTGAAGGCCTGCATAGCCTCACCGCCGGCGTACATCGCGCCGAAGAAGATCGCTCCGAAGAAGACCCCCCACGGCCGGTTGCGGCCCAGCAAGGCAACGGTGATCGCGTCGAATCCGTAGGAACCGCCGAAGTTCGGAGTTAGGAAGTGGTCGACGCCCGTCAGTTCCAGCATGCCCGCAAGACCGCAGAGCGCTCCGGCGAGGCAAAGAGTGATGATCGTCGTACGCTTGGAGTTAATACCGGCAGTTCGCGCGGCTTCGCCATTTTGGCCCACCATCAGCAATTCGAAGCCGGTCTTGGATCGGTTGAGGAACCACTGGACGACGAATACCATCGCCAGCGCGATGAGGAATCCTACGTTGACCAGTAGTCCCGAGCTCAGATGCGAGAAGAAGTAGGGCAGCTGCCCGCTCGGCGCCACGGCCTTCGAGGCTCCGTCCTTCACGCCGGGCCGGGCGAAGAGATTCGTGATTAGGAGGTATCCCATTAAGAGGACCATGATGTAGTTGCTCATCATGGTGACGATCACCTCGTGGGCACCGGTGTAGGCCTTGAGGACTCCGGCGAGGGAGGCGAGTAGGGCACCGGCGATCATGGCCGCTATCAACTCGAGGGAGACCTGGAGCAACGGCGTCAAATTGAAGCTGAAGCCGATGAGGCCCGTGATGAGGCCCCCCGCGATTACTTGGCCCTGACCGCCGATGTCGAAGATGTTGCTGCGAAAGCCGATGGCGAGGCCGAGGCCCGCGACGATGAGGGGAGTCGCGTATTGGAGTGTGAGCGAGATCGGTCCCAGAGCGCTTGCCAGGTTGGCCCTGTCGGGGTGATCGATGAGGACCCGCATCGCGTGGAAGTCGAAGAGCGAACCTTGGAAGATCTGTTCGTAGGCGAACCACACCGTATTGAAGTTCTGCGAGATTGTGGCGCCCGGGTGGGAGAAGAATGTGCTCCAGGAGTGCACGAGCGCCGGAGTGGTCACGATGATCATGATCGCCCCGACCGTCAATCCGACGAAGAGCGCGAGCGCCAGCACCAGCGCCATGTTCGCGCGCCGAACGCGTTGGGCGATCTCGAGCAACCGGCTCGACCGCGGAGCTTGGGCGACGTCGACCGTCATAGAAGGGCTCCCGTGCTCGCGACCGGACGCGAACCGGCCATCAGGAGACCGAAATCCTCGCGACTCGTGGTCGGAGGCACGATGTCCTGGATCATGCCGTCGTAGAGGACGGCCACGCGGTCACCGAGGGCGATGACCTCGTCAAGCTCGCTCGAGATGATCACCACCGCGACACCTTCGTCACGGATCGCGACGATCTGGCGGTGCATGAACTCGATCGACCCCACGTCGAGTCCGCGAGTGGGCTGGGCGCAGATCAGAACCTTGAGCTCGCGCGAGAGTTCGCGCGCCATGACGACCTTTTGCTGGTTGCCGCCCGAGAGTGCACTGAGCGGCTCGGCCTCGCTCTGGGCGCGAATGTCGTACTCGGCGATGCGGCGCGTGCCGTTCTCCTCGATCGCCTTCAGCTTGCGGCCCCACCACGCCTTGTACTGAGAACTACCCAACTGGTCAAGGACGAGGTTGTCCGCAATTGACAATGACAGCACGAGGCCGTGGCGCTGTCGGTCCTCGGGGACGTGACCAACGCCGGCGTCGAGCACGTCGCGCACGGTTCGGCCGACCAGGTCCATCCCGTTCAGCACCACCGAACCCGCCGACGCGTGTCGCAGCCCTGTGAGCGCCTCCACCAGCTCGGTCTGTCCGTTTCCCTGGACACCCGCGAACGCCAGGATCTCGCCCGCCCGGACTTCGAACGAGACGCCCTTCACCGCGGTCAGTCCCCGATCGTCCTGGACAAAGAGGTTCGTGACCTCGAGGACCACGTCGCCGGTGTGGGCGGGGGGCTTCTCGACGACGAGGTTGACGTCGCGACCCACCATCATCGTGGCGAGTGCGGCCTCGTCGGTCTCCGCGGGCGTTGTCGTGCCCACGACCTCTCCGAGGCGCATCACGGTGATGACGTCGGCGATCTCGAGGACCTCTTTCAACTTGTGCGTGATGAAGATGATGGACTTGCCCTGCGACTTCAACGTGCGCATGACGATCATCAGCGCGTCGGTCTCTTGAGGGGTGAGGACGGCCGTCGGCTCGTCGAGAATGAGGATCTCGGCGTTGTGGCTGAGGGCCTTAAGGATCTCGACTCGCTGTTGCGTGCCGATGGGGAGGTTCTCGATCGTGGCGTTGGGGTCGATATCGAAGTTGTACTCCTTGGCGAGAGCGACGATACGTTCAGTGGCGCTGCGATGGTCGATGAACGGCCAGGGCTTAACGGGCTCGCTGCCGAGGATGATGTTGTCAGAGACCGTGAAGACCGGTATCAACATGAAGTGCTGGTGCACCATGCCGATTCGGTGCGTGACGGCGTCCTTGGGGTCGCGAATGGTCACGACCTCGTCGTTGATGAGTAGCTGGCCGCTGTCGGGCGTGATCATCCCGTAGAGCACGTTCATCAGCGTGGTCTTGCCCGCGCCGTTCTCTCCGAGCAGGCCGTGTATCTGTCCCGGCTCGACGACGAGATCGACATTCTTGTTGGCCGCGAGCGAACCGAAGTGCTTGGTGACCGCTCGAAGTTCCAGCTTCATGAGTCTCAAACCTAATCGGGATATGAAACGCAACGGGGGCCGAATCCGAAGACTCGGCCCCCGTTTGCGGGTGTTAATTCGTGTGTACTATTTGCCACCGACCGGGATCTTGATGGTGCCGTTTTCGATCCCCGTGGTGAGTGTCGCGATGGCCGCGAGCGTTGCCGCGCTGTTCGCCTTGCCCATCGTGCCGTGATCCTCAATGAAGGCGGCGCCGCCGTTCTTCAGCGTGCCGATGTAGTCGGCACCGGCGAACTTACCCGTCGCTTGCTCCAGGACGGCTGCCTTCACCGACGCTGTCACGCCTTTGGTGACCGAATTGAGGAACAGATTGCAGTCGGTTGCGTCGTTGACGCAGCCGTCGGTGTCAACCCACTCCACGTTCGCCTTTAGCGAGTGAGCCTTGTTCCAGGTGGTCACTGCGGCCGTCGTGCCGAGGCCGTCGGAGCCGGCGACCGGGAAGACAGTCGTCACGCCCTGGTTCAGGAAGGCGGTCGTGTCGGACGCCGCAGTGGTCTGGTCAGTGAAGGAGCCGATGAAGGTACCCTTTTGGGTCTTCTCGTTCCAACCGAGCACCGCGACCGGGGCCTTCGGCTTCATCTTCGTGTTGTAGTACTGGACGCCGTCGTAGAAACCGTCCATGTAGTAGGTCACGGAGCTGAACTGCTGACCACCGTAGGTCGCGACCTTGGGCGCCGCAGCGTTGTGCGCCACGGCGTACGCCGCCGCCTCGTAACCGCCGAGGAACGCGTCCTGCTGGGTCTGGTAGGTCAGGCCCAGGATGTTCTTGGCTGTTCCCGTGTAGGGTGGCACCGCAATACCGTCCTTACCGGGGCTCGCGTTGCCGTTGTCGACCTGCGCGAAATGATCCGCCTTGTTCTTCTGCGCGGCGTTCCACGTCGCGTCGGACATCAAGAAGCCGACCGTGATGATGATGCTGCAGTGCTGCGAGACGAACGACCCCAACTCTGTCACGTAGGTGGACTCGGTGCCGTTGGACGGCGTCGACTGCACTTCGGTCTTGATGTACTTCGGGGCGACCTTCGCGGCCTGCTTTAGACCAAGGTAGGCCGAGGCGTTGAACGACTTGTCGTTGATGCCACCGGTGTCGGTGACCTCACAGGCCAACGTCTTCTGATACTTCGTCGTCGCGCCAGACGAGCCAGCCGCGCCGATTGAGATTCCCGTCAACAGCAGACAGGCGGCACTGGCCGAGAGAGCGATGCGCCCTATGCGGCCTCTTCCGATTGAAATCATTGCACTCCCCTTTGAATGTTGTGGACGGTTCTTTCGAAACCGTTGACGCCGTTGACGTCTGTCCGAGCGTGAGCATAACAAGGAACGTTGGGGCACGTCAGTGCAGACGTTCAAGTCTTCGGCCAACGTCGACGCCCGTGCCGGGGCGACTCCGAAACCGTGACCCGCCGTAGTTCGAACGCTGATCTTCCAAGGCCTTTTCTGTACTTTCACGGCCGACTTCTCCCAGATTGTCGTTCCAATCGCGGTCTCCGTCTCCCCAGGGGTTTTTGGTGCCGGTCTCGACCGAGATCCACCAGATGTTCACGTACCGAATCACGTGGTCGCCGGGCTCATCGGCCGGAGCCGCCCGCGGCCAACGGGAAGCCCTATATTCGCGATTGACCGCGCGAACCGAGTCCCTTCACAACTTCTGATGCGATCATCATGGCTTCATCAAGTGCATCGTCGACCGAGCCGTCGCGAAGGCGCACTGCTAGATACGCCCCGGTGGCGGCGTCTCCCGCTCCCGTCGTGTCGATGACGTCGGCGCTCGACGACGTCACGCTGTAATCAACGCCGTCGCGACGCGCTCGAGCACCGTGCTCGCCAAGTGTGACAATGACCTCGTCGAAGTCGAGCGACAAGCGATGTACAGCTTCGACCACTTCAGCACAGCTCGTTAGGACCAGGGCCTCTTCTTCGTTGGCGAAGAGCATGGAGGCGCCTCGCGCCGCCTCCAAGAAGAGCGCCGGTGACATCGCAACGAGCGGAGCGGCCGAGCACACATCGACGGAGGTCGATCGTCCGAGCTCTTGGGCCGCTACGAGGGCAATGCGACCAACGTCGATTGTTCGTGGATCGAGCAAGGTGTAGCCGGAAACGTGCAGGTGATCAAATGGTCGCTCGAGCTGTTGCTTGACGTGTTCGATCCCGAGTTTGGAGTTCGCGCCTCGGTCCGTCAGCATCGCGCGTTGGCCGGCAGCGTCGACTACCGCGACAACAACACCCGTGGTCGTTTCTGTTCGCTCGAGGGCTACGTCGACGCCAACGCGTCGCAGCGTATCTTCGAAGAGCTGTGACGCGAGGTCGTCGCCGCACGCTCCGACGTACGTCACGTGGTGGCCCGATCGAGCGAGTGCTTCAGCCATATTCGCCGCGGCTCCGCCACGATTCAACCGCACGCGCGACGGCGTGTCACTAGTTGGTGCGATGTGGTCCATCGGCTTCACCGTCACGTCGAGCATGACGTCGCCGATAACAATCACGTTCCGAACGATCACACCCGTTCCCTGGCGATCGCCGCGCTGATTCTCCCGGCCAGGGCCGCGTTCGCCACAACGAGTTCGCGATTCACAGCGACGCTCGCCCCGGCGGTGTAACGAGCAAACTCAGCGAGCAGCACCGGCGTGACCTCTTTACCGCTCACCCCGAGCGTCCGGGCCCGGTCGAGCGCACTCGAGAGTGCGCGGTCATGCAATTCCAACGAAAGCTCGCTGTGCGGATCGATCGGATTGGCGACGAGAAAACCTGTTCCCGACAGTTCGCAGTGAGCGAGAAACGCTACAGCGGCCTCGGTCTCGTCCGCAAGCGACCAATCCAGAGAAAACCCGCTTTCACTCTGATAGAAGCCGGGAAATTTGTCCGTTCGATATCCGGCCACCGGGACTCCCAGCGTGTCGAGTCGTTCGAGAGTCGCTCCGATATCCAGAATCGATTTCACTCCGGACGCGACGACGAGGACCTGATTACGCGACAGCGCAGTGAGGTCAGCCGATTCATCAAAACTGTCGCGAACGTCACGATGAACACCACCGAGTCCGCCCGTCGCCATCACCTTGATTCCCACTCGACTCGCAATGCTGATCGTCCCGGCGACGGTCGTCGCACCGTCACCGTGACTCGCGAGGGCCAGTCCGAGATCACGGGCCGACAACTTGGTCGCGTGTCGATCGGGATCGGCCAACGTTCGCAGTTGCGTGGCGCTCAGGCCGACGATCACGCGACCATCGAGCACGCCGATCGTCGCGGGTATCGATCCCGCCTCGCGTACCGCTTCCTCGCACTCTCCGGCAACCTCTAGATTCACCGGAGCTGGGAGTCCCTGGACCACGATCGTGGTCTCCAAGGCGACGACGTTGCCGCCCTTTTCGAGAGTGTTCGCGACTTCGTCGCTGATCACGACCGAGGAGTTTCGAAAGTTAGTCACGCAAGTCGAAGTGTAATCTCTGGTCGTGAGTTCATCGACGGCGATCCCGTGGAAAGAGTTACGTGAACAGGCTCGTCACGCAACGACCACGTCGTACGCACCGTACTCTCACGTCACCGTCGGCGCGTGCGCCCTCACGGTCGACGGACGCATCGTTGTCGGGGCCAATGTCGAGAACGCGAGCTACGGACTCACCCTCTGTGCCGAGTGTTCGTTGGTGAGCGATCTCACGCGACTGGGCGGGGGTCGTCTTCGAGCGGTCTCCATCGTCGCCGGCGATGGACAACCGATCGCCCCGTGCGGTCGATGTCGTCAAGTCCTCTTCGAGCACGGCGGCAACGAATTGTTGATTGACGCCGGCGACGGCGTCGATCCCACACCCCTTGGCGAACTCTTGCCCGGGGCGTTCGGTCCGGAGGATCTAGGACTTCGGAGCAATTAGTGGAGTACTTCTCCGCGGTTGACGTGATCACCACCAAACGCGACGACGGCGCGCTGAGTGACGACGCGATCACGTGGATGCTCGACGCGTACGTTCGTGGCGACGTCGCCGAAGAACAGATGTCGGCCCTACTGATGGCGATCTTCTTCAACGGACTCAGCACCCGAGAGTTGAACACGTGGACCGACCGGATGATTGAATCCGGTGAACGTCTTGATCTACGGGGACTTTCTCGTCCGACCGTCGACAAACACTCCACCGGTGGCGTGGGCGACAAGATTTCGCTCATTCTCGCGCCGCTCGTCGCGGCGTGTGGCGCCGCGGTCCCTCAGCTGTCCGGTCGCGGACTCGGTCACACGGGAGGAACACTCGACAAACTTGAATCGATTCCGGGGTGGCGCGCCTTTCTCTCGAACGACGAGATTCGCGATCAGCTCGACACCGTCGGCGCGGTGATATGCGCGGCCGGCCAGGGACTGGCCCCGGTCGACCGCAAGTTGTACTCACTGCGCGACGTGACCGCGACGGTAGCGTCGGTCCCGCTTATTTCGTCCTCGATCATGTCCAAGAAGATCGCCGAGGGGACGCACGCGCTCGTGCTCGACGTGAAGGTTGGACGAGGCGCCTTCATCAAGACGGTTGAACAGGCCCGTGAACTCGCAACCACGATGGTTCGATTGGGCACCGACCACGGCGTGGCCACGGTCGCCCAACTCACGAACATGAACGCTCCCCTCGGACGCGCTATCGGCAACGCCCTCGAAGTCAGCGAGTCCGTCGAAGTCCTCCAAGGACGTGGGCCGAGCGACGTCCGAGAGTTGACGCTCGCCCTCGCGCGCATCATGGTTGAACTGGTCGGCATCGACGTCGATCCCGCGACGAAGTTGGACGACGGCTCTGGGTACGAGGTCTACCAACGCATGATTCGCGCGCAGGGTGGCGATCCCGATGCCCCGCTCCCCGTCGCACCGTGTCGCGAAGAAGTCGTGAGCACCAAAGACGGCTACGTCCAGTCGGTGGACGCACTCGACGTCGGCATTGCCGCGTGGCGACTCGGCGCCGGACGAGCTCGTAAGGAAGACGCGGTGAGCGCGGCCGCGGGTGTTGAGTGTCTGGTACGTGAAGGCGACGCGATCACCAAGGGCCATCCGATGTTCGTGCTCCACGCCGATGATGAGGCCCATCTTCAACTGGGGCGCGACGCAATCGCTCACGCGGTGGTAGTAGGTGAACGCAGGGTGAACGCCGAGGCGTTGCTGCTGGAACGTATCACCAACTAGTGCACAGGCCTGTTGAGTAACCTCTCTTCATGGCTGTTGCTCTAACGCGTGAAGTGATTCAACGAGCGCCGAAGGTCTTATTGCACGACCATCTGGACGGCGGGCTGCGACCCACGACGGTGTTGGAACTCGCTCGCGAGACGAACTACGCGGGATTGCCGACCAACGACGCCGATGAGTTACGTGAATGGTTCATCGCCGACACTCCCGGAAGCGACCTCGTGCGCTACCTCGAAGGCTTCGCCCACACGATCGCGGTGATGCAGTCAAAAGATCACTTAGAGCGCGTCGCCTTCGAAGCGGCCCTGGACCTCGCGCGCGATGGCGTCGTCTACGCCGAGATTCGATTCGCCCCCGAACTGCACCTCGAACACGGCCTCACCCTGCACGAAGTGGTCGAGACCGTCTTGGCGGGATTCTCTCGTGGCGTGCACGACGCCGCGCTCGAAGACCACCCGATAGTCGTTCGCGCGATTCTCTCAGCGATGCGTCAGGCGAATCTGAGTGAGACGATCGCGGAGTTGGCCGTCGAGTTCCGCGACCGCGGTGTCTGCGGCTTCGACATCGCCGGTCCGGAAGATGGCTTCCCTCCGACGCATCACTTACGCGCCTTTCATCTCGTCCAGCGCGAAGACTTCCACATGACGATTCACGCCGGTGAGGCCTTCGGCCTGCCGTCGATCTGGGAGGCCGTTCAGTTCTGCAACGCCGAGCGACTTGGTCACGGCGTGCGCATCGCCGACGACATCATCGAGAAGGACGGCGAGTACCACCTCGGTCGCCTGGCCAACTTCGTGCGTGACCGACGAATCCCTCTCGAAGTGTGCCCTACGTCGAACGTGCACACCGGCGCCGCCAGCTCCATCGCCACGCACCCGATCGAACTGCTGCGCAAACTTCGCTTCCGCGTGACGCTCAACACCGACAACCGTCTGATGAGCGGCATCTCGATGTCGAGTGAGTTCGAGACGTGCGCCGCGACCTTCGGATGGACGCTCGCCGATATGGAGTGGTTGACGCTCAACGCCGCGAAGAGTTCGTTCTTCCAATTCGACCAGCGTCTCGCGATGATCAACACCGTGATCAAGCCCGGCTACGCCGCGCTTCGTTCAGAGACCCAGTAGCGATTCCAGATCGACGCGCACGGCTTCCACCCGTGACGCGCCGAGACGACGTTGCTCAGCGAGGGGCGTCGCGTGATCGGGCGGCGACGTGATCTCGATGTACGCCTTCAACTTCGGTTCGGTCCCCGACGGCCGCACGACGACCCGACCGGAGTGACCGAACTGAAAGAGCACGCCGTCCGTCGGGCCGAGCCCCTCGTAGCCGACGGCGAGGTCGAAGTGAGCGCTGACCGCGATTCCACCCAACGTCGTCGGCGGATCCTCGCGCAGCGACCGCACGGCGTTGACGATCGCGCTCTGTCCCGTCGGGCCCTCGACTCGTAACGAGAGCTGATAGACGGCGTGGACTCCGAAACGCGTCTCGATCTCGTCCAATCGGTCCATCAGCGTCTGTCCCTGGCGGCGAAGTTCATCGGCGAGACGCGCGAGAGCGAGTGCGGCCGATAAGCCGTCCTTGTCAGCGACTTCGGGGTCGACGGCAAAACCGAGGGCCTCTTCATAACCGAAGCGAAGGACGTCATCGCCCGCGGCCCGCGCGAGCCATTTGAAACCGGTGAGCGTCATGGCGAATCGCACACCGGCGTCGCGCGCCATCTCTCGCAGCAGTGTCGATGAGACGATCGTCGTAGCGACGACGTCGCGAGGGCCGTTCAGCGTGGGCAACATCGCCGACGCGAGCAGCCAGCCGATCTGGTCACCGCGCAGCACGTGCCAACCGGCGTCGTCTCGCACGGCGGCGCCGAGACGATCGGCGTCTGGGTCATTCGCGATGACGAGCGTCGAGTGGACCTCATCGGCGCGGGCCATGGCCAGATCCAGGGCTCCCGGTTCTTCGGGGTTCGGGAACGGCAAGGTCGGGAACGCGCTGTCCGGTTCGAACTGGGCCGCGACGGGCGTCACCGAGGAATAGCCGGCCTGGGCGAAGAGCTTCATCATCGTGGCACCACCCACTCCGTGGAGCGGCGTATAAGTGATCGCCATGTCGCAATTCGTGACCGCGAATCGATGCGTGAAGTGAGCGCGATACTCAGCGAGGAGGTCGGGCGATATCCAACGGTGGTGGGTACTCGTACGCTCGCCCAACTCCGGCGTCGCGGACTCATTCGCGAAGCGCTCGACGATCTCGTCGTGGGGAGGGATGATCTGTGAACCGTCGCTCGAATACAGCTTGTAACCGTTGTCCTGTGGCGGGTTGTGGCTCGCAGTTACCATGATGCCGGCCGCGGCCCCGAGTTTCTTCACGCAGTAGGCGACGAGCGGCGTTGGCAGCGGCCGGGGCATCTCGTATACCTTGACGTCCGCCCCCAACAGCACAGCGATCACCTCGTGGTTGAACGACTCGGAACCACGACGGGCGTCGCGACCTACGACGACCCCACGTCCGGCGTCGACGCCGATCTCGTCCAACCACGCGATCACACCCTGGGTCGCACGGCGTACCGTGTAGCGATTCATCCCCGCGGGCCCGGCCATCACTGGCCCGCGAAGTCCTGCAGTGCCGAAGGTCAATGGCGTGTCAAAACGGCGGTGGAGCTCTTCTTCGTCATCGTTGTCGAGAAGCGACTGCAAAGTCTCGCGGTCATCGACGTCGGGATCGCCGTCGATCCAGACGAGCACACGGTCACGAAGTGATTGGTTCACAGGACGGGGACGACGCGGGTCAACAGCGTTCCGAGCGACGCCGCCGCCGACTGACCGGCTTCGAGGACTTCCAAGTGGTTCAAGTGGCCCGCCGTGACTCCCGCGGCGTGATTCGAGACGAGACTGAGACCAAGGACCTCAGCTTCCAGGTGACGCGCGGCGATGGCTTCTAAGACTGTTGACATTCCCGCGAGCGTCGCGCCCATCGCTCGCGCCATCACGATCTCGGCCGGCGTCTCGTAGTGCGGACCACGAAATCCGGCGTAGACACCTTCGGCCAGTCCGGGCACGGCCTTCGAGACCGCGCTCCGGAGGCGCGCGCTATAGAGATCAGTGAGGTCGACGAAGCGAGAGCCGTAGCCCTTGGGCGGGGCCGGACCTTCGAGCGGCGAGGTGGCCGTGAGATTGAGGTGGTCGCGAATGATGACGACGGTGCCCGGCGTCCACGAGGGATCGATGCCGCCGGCGGCGTTCGTGAGCACGACTTTGGACGCACCCGCCGCGACGACGGTTCGAATCGGGTGCACGACCTGGTCGGCCGTGTTCCCTTCGTATAGGTGAACTCGTCCGGCCACCAGCGCGATGCGTCGGTCGCCGATGGTCAGCGAGAGGATCTGACCGCTGTGACCCGCAACCGTCGGCGCCACGAATCCCGTGAGCGACGACGTCGCGATGACGTTGGTCGGCGTACCGAGTGCGACGGCGCCTTCGCGCCATCCCGAGCCCAACACGATCGCGATGTCGTAGTTGTCGTAGCCGCTCTCTTCGCGTAGTTCATCAGCGGCCCGGCGAGCGAGCTTGTACGGATTCGCCATCACTGTCCAATCGTGTGCCACACCGTGGATGTTTCGACGAAGGCACGTACGCGTCGAATCGATGGGTCGCTTTCTTTTCCGAGGGGGCGATAGACCCGCTTGATGGAACCGGCACCCAAGGCGGCCAGCTCATCAACTGTCTCGAGAGCGGCGCCGGCGAGGTCGATACCGTCGACGTCTTCGTGCGCGGCCAGTACCGGCGCCAATTCGCCAGTGAACCCGGTCACGATGTTGAGTACGCCGGCGGGAAAGTCCGAGGACGCGGTCATCTCTCCCAGGAGAACCGCCGGGGTGGGACGCGCTTCGCTGGCGAGGGCGACGACGGTGTTGCCGGCACAGATCGGTGCGAGCACGGCGTCAACGAAACCGAGCAGCGACGACTCCTGCACGCTGATCACCCCGACGACGCCACTCGGCACGGGGATCGAGAAATTGAAGAACGGACCGGCGACCGGATTGGTCCCGCCGAGCACTTGGGCGATTTTGTCGGTCCACCCGGCGTACCAGACCATGCGGTCAATCGAGGCCGAAACCGTCTTCTGACTGGTCCTCGCGTTCACGCCTTCAGCGAGGGCCACGTGCTGAGCGAGCTCGTCGCGACGCGACTCGGCCATCTCGGCCAGACGGTAGAGCACTTGGCCGCGGTTGTAGGCGGTGGCGTTCCACCACTTCGACTGTGCGCCGCGCGCGGCCGTGACGGAGTCGCGCACGTCCTTGCGAGAACCCTGGGCGACGTTCGCGAGGAACGAACCCTTGGCTGACGTGACCTCGTAACTGCGACCCGACTCCGAACGAGGGAAGGCGCCGTTGATGAGGAGCTTGTAGGTCTTTCGAACGTCCAGGCGATCAGACATCGAGGTAGGCCTCCAGTCCGTGTCGACCGCCCTCGCGACCGAACCCGGACTCGCGCATGCCACCGAACGGACTCGTCGGGTCGAAACGGTTGTAGGTATTGGCCCAAATGACGCCGGCGCGCAGTCGTTCGGCGACCCACAGCGTACGACTCCCCTTCTCGCTCCACACCCCGCAGGCGAGGCCGTAGTTCGTGTTGTTCGCCTTGGCGACAGCCTCTTCGGGCGTTCGAAACGTCAGTACCGACAGCACGGGGCCGAAGATCTCCTCGCGCGCGATGCGGTGCGACTGCGCGACGTCGGCGAAGACCGTGGGCGCGAACCAGTAGCCCTTCTGCGGCAACTCACACGAACTGGTGTAGCGGGTGGCCCCCTCGCTCTCGCCGAAGGCCGTCAGTTCGCGGATGCGCAACAACTGCGCCGCGGAGTTGATCGCGCCGACGTCCGTGTTCTTGTCGAGCGGATCACCGACCCGTAGCTGTTCGACGCGACGCACCAGCCGCCGCAACACCTCGTCGGCCACCGACTCTTGAACGAGGAGTCGTGAGCCGGCGCAACAGACGTGGCCCTGATTGAAGAAGATGCCGTCGATGATTCCCTCGATCATCTCGTCGATGGGCGCGTCGTCGAAGACGATGTTGGCTCCCTTGCCGCCCAGTTCGAGTGTCAGGTGCTTGTGACTGGCGGCGGTGCGTTGTTGAATCAGTCGACCGACCTCGGTCGACCCGGTGAACGCGATCTTGTCGACGTCGGGATGATCGACGAGGGCCGCGCCCGTCGAACCGTCGCCCGTGATGATGTTCACGACGCCGGGCGGGAGTTCGGCCTGTTCCAGGATCTCGGCCAGCACGAGGGCACTCAGTGGCGTGGTCTCGGCCGGCTTCAACACACAGGTGTTGCCCGCGGCGAGGGCCGGTGCCAGTTTCCACGCGGCCATCAATAGTGGGAAGTTCCAGGGGATTATCTGTCCGGCGACACCTAGTGGCTGGGGATCGACACCGAATCCGGCGTAATCGAGTTTGTCGGCCCAGCCGGCGTAGTAGAAGAAGTGCGCCGCCGCCAACGGAATGTCGACGTCGCGCGACTCGCGGATGGGCTTGCCGTTGTCGAGGGTCTCGACGACCGCCAACTCCCGCGAACGTTCCTGAATCAGTCGGGCGATCCGAAAGAGGTACTTCGAGCGCTGGGCGCCGGTCGTCTTGGACCACACCTTGTCGTAGGCGCGGCGCGCCGATCCAACGGCTCGGTCGACGTCGACGGCACCCGCCTGAGCGACCATCGAGAGCGACTCTTCATTGGCCGGGTTGACCGTCGCGAACTGCTCGTGGGATTCGGCGTCGCTGAACTCACCGTCGATGAACAGTCCGTACTCCGGCTTCACTTTGGCGATCGCCGCGGACTCCGGTGCGGGGTCGTACTCGAGCGATCCCAAGTGAGAGTTGGCGAGTTGGCGGCCGCTCACGTCAATCCCCACTGAATTCGTCGGCTCGCACGTACGCTCCGCGCTGCTGCTTGAGTCGCTGCATCAACAGGTCGTTCAACAGCGACGACGCCCCGAATCGAAAGTGTGTCGGCGTAAGCCACGTCGAGCCCACCGTCTCATTGACCACAACGAGGTACCGAATGGCGTCCTTGGACGTTCGAATCCCTCCGGCCACTTTCACTCCGACGGTCCGGCCGGCCGTTTCGGCGAAATCACGCACCGCTTCGAGCATGACCAGCGCGACCGGTAGCGTCGCGTTCACGGTGACCTTGCCCGTCGAGGTCTTGATGAAGTCAGCCCCGCCGAGCATCGCGACCCAACTCGCGCGCCGAACATTGTCGTACGTGACCAACTCCCCCGTCTCGAGAATTACCTTGAGGTGCGCGTCGCCGCACGCCTCCTTCACCGCCGCGACTTCGTCGAAGACCTGGCCGATCCGACCCGAGAGGAACGCACCGCGGTCGATCACCATGTCGATCTCGTCGGCGCCGGCACGAACCGCTTCACGAACGTCCATCAATTTCACGTCGAGTGACGCCCGTCCGGACGGGAACGCCGTGGCCACCGACGCCACGGCGACCGGTGAAGCGCCCAGTACTGAACGGGCGTGCGCCACCAGGTCGGGGTACACGCACACCGCCGCGACCGAGGGGACCGTGAGATCTCGGGGATCGGGTCGCATGGCCTTGGTGCACAGCGACGTGACGCGACCCGGCGTGTCAGCCCCTTCGAGCGTCGTGAGGTCGACCATGGAGATCGCCATCTCGATCGCGGCTAGTTTCGTGGACTTCTTGATCGAACGGGTCGAAAGCTTCGCCGCCCGAGCTTCGGCGCCCACGGCGTCGACGCCAGAGAGGCTGGTGAGAAGGGCCTTCAACTGCGCTTCGGATTCGATCCTCGGGACCGCGACCGTGGCGGCAATCTGAACGTCTCGATCCTCCGGCGTGACGAGACGAAGAGGGGTGGTACTCACCTTGTCAACGCTAGCAACGCTGCGCGCCGCCATCCCATCCGTGCACCGTTCAGTGAAAGTGCGGAAGTTCTTTCGCCTCACGTCGCTCGCGCAGCGTTGGCGCCTGGGCGTCCTTGGGGCTCACGACCGCTTCACCATCGATCGTCCAGGCCACGTTGATCTCGTCGTCGAAGGGGTTGATCTCGAGTTCGAGGGCCGCGTTAAAGGGCGACGACAAGAGATACGTCAAAGCGCCGATGTCGCTCGTCACGCAGAATCCGTGCGCCACGCCGGCGGGTACGTAGACCGACCGCTCCTCTCCGGCGGCGAGGTGCACGATCTCGAACTTTCCGAAGGTCGGCGACCCGACTCGAATATCCACGATCACGTCGTCCAACTCTCCGTGCGCGCAGGTGACGACCTTGGCTTGTCCTTCCGGGGCGATCGAGTAGTGCAGTCCCCGAACGACGTTCTTCATTGAAACCGAGAGGTTCGCCTGTCGCGCGTGAAAGTCGATGCCGGCGTCCTTGAAGTCCTCGTCCTTGAACCATTCACGGAAGGATCCACGGTCGTCGCCCCACACCGGTGATTCGAGGACGAATAGATCGGGGATCGAGAGTTCGATTAGTTTCACGGTGAACTCTTCAGCGGTCGCCACCACGCTTCGTTGTCGTGATACCACTTCACGGTCAAAGCCAAGCCCTCATCGAAGCTCATCTGGGGCTCGTAGCCGAGCTCGTTCTTGATCTTGCCCCAGTCGACTGAATACCGGCGATCATGACCGAGGCGGTCCGTCGTCGGCTCGATCATCGAATCGCTGTAGCCGCAGAGATCGAGAAGTCGCGTGGTCAACTCTTCGTTCGTGAGTTCCGTGCCGCCACCGATGTTGTAGATCTCGCCGGCGCGACCGCTCTCGAGGACGCAGAGTATGCCACGGCAGTGGTCGTCGACGTAGAGCCAGTCGCGGACGTTCTGGCCGTCGCCGTAGAGGGGAACCTTCACACCGTCGAAGAGGTTCGTGACGAAGAGAGGAATGACCTTTTCGGGGAACTGGCGCGGACCGTAGTTGTTCGAACAAC
>ODAK010001261.1_pt1 | contig 28127 bp, 20 predicted proteins | sample 1539591 | NCBI WGS metagenome assembly ODAK01 (sample SAMEA3539303, study PRJEB22396) | soil metagenome | biome: tundra; feature: field; material: soil | place: USA | collected 2010-05 | depth 0.15 m
TGAGCATTGGCGGCGATGATACGGCGTTTTCCGCCAGCCACGTCGCCAAGCGCAGCGGCGGCAAAATCAAGGTCGCGCATGTGCCCAAGACCATTGACAACGATCTGCCGCTGCCCGGCACCGCGCCGACGTTCGGCTACGAAACGGCGCGTCATTACGGCGTGCAGATCGTCCGCAACCTTATTGAAGACGCCCGCACCACGTCGCGCTGGTATCTCATCATCAGCATGGGCCGCGCGGCGGGGCATCTGGCGCTGGGCATCGGCAAGGCCGCCGCCGCCACGCTCTCCATCATCTCCGAGGAGTTTCGCGGCCGCCCCGTCACGGTGGACGAAGTTTGCGACATCATCATCGGCTCCATCATCAAGCGCCAGGCCGAAGGCTCGCGCTACGGGCTGGTCGTCCTCGCCGAAGGGTTGATTGAATCGCTCGGCGAAAAAGGTCTCGTGGCCGCGCTGCCCGAAGGCCAGCTTGAACGTTTCGGCAAAGTTGTCCGCGATGACCACGGCCATCTGCGCCTCGGCGAAATTGAATTTGGCCGCCTGATGAAAGAACTTTTATCCGCGCGGCTCGAAAAGCTCGGCATCAAGATGACGTTCATTGACAAGGATCTTGGCTACGAACTGCGCTGCGCCGACCCGATTCCGTTCGACGCGGAATACACCCGCGATCTCGGCTACGCGGCGGTGAAATTCCTCCGCTCACCCGCCGCCGAAAAATACGGCGCCATCATCAGTTTCGTGGACGGCAAGATGAACCCGCTGCCGTTCGACGACATGCTCGACCCCAAGACCGGCCGCATGCAGAACCGCAAGGTCAATGTGGATGGCGAAGCCTTTGAATGCGCGCAGGCCTACATGATCCGTCTCGAACGCGAGGATTTCGAGGACGCCAAGCAACTCGCCAAACTTGGCGCGGTCATCAAAATGACGCCGGAACAATTCCGCGCCCGCTTTGGTTATCTAGTCGGCCTGAAGTAAAAATTGAATCAAAGCAAACGGCGGCGGGATAATTCCTGCCGCCGTTTTCCTATTGAACCGCGAAGCAACGAAGAAACAAAGGCTGCGCGCATGGGATAGTGCGGCTAAATTGCGGACATGAAATCGCTCACCGAACAACTCTGGTTTGAAGTGCCGGGCCGGCGCGGCTTTGTGAACATCACCGAGACCGTCGCCGCGCTCGTGCGCCAAAGCGGCGTGCAGGAGGGGTTGTGCCTTGTGAACGCCATGCACATCACCGCCAGCGTCTTCATCAACGACGCCGAAGAAGGGCTGTTGCACGACTACGACGTGTGGCTGGAAAAGCTCGCGCCGCACGCGCCCACAAAAAATTACCAGCACAACCTCACCGGCGAGGAAAACGCGGACGCACATTTGAAACGCCAGATCATGGGCCGCGAAGTCGTGGCAGCCATCACGAAAGGCCGCCTGGATTTCGGCCCGTGGGAGCAAATTTTCTACGGCGAATTCGACGGCAATCGCCGCAAACGCGTGCTTGTAAAAATTATCGGGGAATAGCCCGATTTGCTGCGACGGAAAAATCGCTAAAAATTTCGTCGCGGCATTTGTTTGCCCGGCGGATGTGTGGCATAATAAATGGTTTCAATCGCAAATAAACCCTTTTTGAAAATGCCACGCCTATTTCCACCGCGATCAATTCGGCGCTCGCTTGTGCTGCTGGTTCTGCTGCTGTCTTTTTTTTCGCGTGCTGACCAGATTATTTACACCAATGCGCTGCAAAACGGCTGGCAGAATTGGAGTTGGGCGACCGTGAACCTGGCCAATACCAGCCAGTATCACAGCGCGCCGAATTCCATCAGCGTGACCGCGAACAACTCTTCCAGCGATTGGCAGGCGCTTTATCTGGGCGTGGCCGCCATGAGCACAAGCGGTTTCACCAATCTCTCGTTCTGGATCAACGGCGGCGCAGCGGGCGGACAGCAAGTGCAAGTGCAGGCCATGGTCAACGGCTCGCCGCAAGCCGCCCTGCAAATCGGCCCGCTCGTGGCGAACTCATGGAACCTAATCAATCTGTCCATGTCCGCGCTGGGCGTGGCGAACGTGGCAAATTTCACCGGTTTCTGGCTTCAGGCCGAAGGCGCTTCGCCGGTGCCGACGTTTTATGTGGACGACATCGTTTTGCAGTCAGGCACGACCGTGTTTCCAACAAATTCGGCAGTCACCGTGACGGTTGATGCGCTGGCCAGCCGGCATCCGATCAGCCCGCTGATTTACGGCGTGGCGTTCGCGACTTCAAATCAACTGGCGGATTTGAATGCGCCGTTGAACCGTTCCGGCGGCAACTCGACGACGCGCTACAACTGGCAGACCAACGCCTCGAATCACGCCGCCGACTGGTATTTTGAAAGTTTGCAGGGCGACAGTAATCTGCCCGGCGGCGACGGCGATGATTTCATCCGCGATTCCAAAAACGGCGGCGCGCAGGCGATGCTGACCATTCCCATCATCGGTTATGTGGCCAAGCTCGGCGCGAACAGCGCGCGGCTCGCGAGTTATTCCATCGCCAAATACGGCGCGCAAACCGGGAGTGATTCGCAGTGGTTCCCGGATGCGGGCAACGGCATTTCCAGCGCGACAAGCCAGCAAATCACAAATAACAATCCGCTCGATGCAAACCAACTCGCCGACACCAATTTCCAGGCCGACTGGGTCAAACATCTCACGAACACCTGGCATTCGGCGACCAACGGCGGACTGCGCTTTTACATCATGGACAATGAGTGGAGCCTTTGGAATTCGACCCACGTTGACGTGCATCCGGTCGGTGCCACGATGGACGAGGTGCTGGGAAAATTTTCGGATTACTCCACGATGGTCAAGGGCATCGAGCCGAATGCGCTCGTCGCCGGGCCGGAAGAATGGGGCTGGCCGGGATATTTTTACAGCGGTTACGACCAGCAATACGCCGCAGCGCATGGCTGGACTTCGTATCCCGACCGGGCCGCGCATGGCGGGCAGGAATTTTGCGCGTGGTTTTTAAGCCAGTTGCAAACTCGCAGCCAAGCCGCCGGCAAACGGCTCATTGACGTGTTCACACTGCATTGTTATCCGCAGGGCGGCGAGGCGTTGAGCAGCGACATTTCCACCGCCACCCAACTATTACGCAACCGTTCCACGCGGCAGCTTTGGGACACGAACTATGTGGATCAAAGCTGGATTGCCGACAAGGTGATGCTCATTCCGCGCATGAAAAACTGGGCGACGAATTATCCCGGCACGCTGACCGGCATCACGGAATACAACTGGGGCGCGGATGATTTTGCGAACGGCGCGACGGCGCAGGCGGATGTCCTCGGCATTTTTGGGCGTGAAGGCCTGGACCTTGCCACGCGCTGGACAACGCCCAACACCGGCACGCCGGCCTACAATTCGTTCAAGATGTTCCGCAATTATGACGGCAATAAATCCACCTTCGGCGACATCAGTGTCAACATCACGGTGCCGACTCCTGACAACCTGGCGGCATTTTCCGCTGTTCGGACGAATGACGGCGCGCTCACAATTCTCGTCATCAACAAGGATCTCACCAGCGTCACTCCAGCCAGCATCAGCGTCGCCAATTTTCCGGCGAAAACCTCCGCGCAAGTCTGGCAGTTGAACTCGGCCAACGTAATGGCCCGGCTCGCCGATGTTTCCGTCGTCAGCGGCATTATCAGCAACGCATTGCCACCGCAGAGCCTCACGCTGTTTGTGGTGCCGTCCGTGCCGCCGCGCTTGCAGATCTTCGGTGGCGTGCCGACCAATCTCTGGCTTAACGGCACGGCGGGGTTGCAATATGTCATTCAGTCTTCTACAAACCTCATCCAGTGGACGCCGTTTGCGACAAATATCTTGGTCACCAATTCCATTTCAATTCCTGTTTCGCAGGCGTCGTCCGCGAACCTGTTTTTCCGCGCAGTCCGGCAGCCTTGAGCAAAAAAGAAGTTGTGCTAGACTGTCGGCGTAAATGGAAAACCAACCTGCCACGACGGCCTTGACTACGGGCGAGGCTGCGGAACGCGCCAATTTTATTCGCTCGCAAATTCCTGCCGGCGGACTTTTTCGCCGGGCTGGAATGGAGGATTTCGCCGACGCTGTTTCCGCTCGGTGAAAATCTGGCGAAGGAAATCAGCATCTGCACCGACAAGATCGGCGCGCGGCCCGATGGGCTTGGACGAATTGACCAGCGGCAAATGGCTTGGCTTTGGCAACGGGCAGATCAGAACTTGATGAAAAAGGTCCGGTTGCATCTTGCGCTGGCTTCGGCTAAATTTCACGCGTGATTATCATTCGCTTCAACTATGCGGAGTCAGAGCGGCGGGCGATTGGCTATCTGTTCGGTCGTTTCTCCGGAAAAAGTTACGCGAACGGAGACACACTGGTGCCGGAAGCGGCATTGCCCCATCTGACCAAAGAAGAAATCACATTCACCGTAATTGGCCCCGCCACAACCGGATAAATGCTGGACTTTGACCAAGACGCGCGCCCGATGGGTCTGGAGGAATTAACCAGCAACAAATGGCTCGGCTATGGAAAAGGACAGGTGAGAATATGATTACTAAATTAACACTCCGAAACTTTAAGAGCATTAAGGATCAAACTTACGAGTTCACAAATTTTGATCTGTTGGTGGGGCGCAATAACAGCGGCAAAAGCACTGTGCTGCAAGCTCTCGCTATTTGGCAATTCTGCATGGATGAGTTTCACCGGGCAACTCGCAGCGGCACAACAGGCACGAGAATTTTGCTTCCTGAATTTACGGCACTCCCATTACCTGAATTTAACTTGTTGTGGCACGAAAAAACGGATCGTAAAAACGTTCCCATTCAAAAAGAAGGCAAAACGAAATACTCACCGCAACTTCTATTGATTGAAATTGACGTTGAATGGTCGCTCCCTAAAAACGAAAAGCAAAATTATTGTGTTCGTCTCCGATACGAATCGCCCCAAGCAATTTATGCAATACCGGACGCAGGTGGCTGGAAAAAGTTTCGAACTCTGGATGAGAAATCTCTTCTTCCAAGAATCGCCTATGTGCCACCTTTTTCCGGGCTAGAACCGGTTGAGGAATGGCGTGACGCAGGTCCGATTCGAAAGCAAGTAGGCAAGGCTCAGCCTGGAAGCGTGTTGCGAAATCTTCTCGTGCGAGTGCTAGGGCCGCAACAAACAAACGGTGTTGAAACTGTAAGCGAAAAAAGCATGCTGAATGTTGACGATTGGAAAGAATTGACGGAAGCAGTGCAGCGTTGGTTCTCGGTTGATTTGCAAAAACCCGTATATCGTTCGAGCGCCACCAAGATTGAATGCGAATATAAATATGGGAAGAAGACTTACGACCTTATTTCTGGTGGCAGCGGCTTTCACCAAGCGCTTACCTTGTTGGCATTCTTATACGGATACAAACCGACAACCATTCTGCTCGATGAGCCGGATGCTCATTTGCACGTTAATCTTCAAAGAGAAATACTTGATTTCTTTAAGGATCAAACCAGTAAACGGGATGTTCAATTTCTCATCGCAACTCATGCTGAAGAATTCGCGCGCGGTGTGGATTCGCGTCAAATAGTGTCCTTGCTTTCAGGTTCTCCCACTCGACCAGAAGATAAGAACAAGGTTGTAGTTGCCATGGCAGATGTTTCAAATGTTGAAGTAAGTCAACTGCTGAACTCCCCATTCATTCTTTATCTCGAAGGTGAAACTGACGAACGTATTCTGCGAGCTTGGGCTAGAACTCTCGGTTTTGAAAAGCTATTTTTAAAGTGCTGTATTCGGACAATGGGCGGTGGCAGTAAATCACAAATGAAGGAAGCTGCCGACAGACATTTTGGAGGCCTAACCCAATATGTAAAAGGAGTTCGCAAATTAATGCTTTTTGATTACGACTCCGACGAAGCTGCTTTTCACCCTCCAGCCGATAATCCCGCACTGTTTGAATGGAAACGTAAAAACATTGAGAATTATTTATTTATCCCTGATGCTTGGATTCAGGCCGCAACAGGTGGTGAGTTGTTTCACAGTGCCGCCGTTCAAATGGTTAAAAGTTTTTTCAGGAGTGAGAACCTAAACCTGCCAGAAGGAGAACAATGGCGGACATTGCAGACAAATATCTTCAAGGTGCTTGACGGAAAGAAGCTGTTATTCGACGCGGAAGAATCTCTTTTTAATAGTCTTCGAAAATGTCAGACCCCTGTCATTCTTCCCCGCGAGAAAGTCGCAAGTTCTATGAAAAAAGAGGAGATACATCAGGACATTATTGATTTCTTTGAAAAGCTTCGTGCCTTTAGTGATTCCGCGTGAACCAAGCAGCACCAATCATTTCACTTGCCGAAAAGGCGGGATTCATTCGTGACTCGCTCCCGCCGGCCGGACTTTTCGCCGGCATGGAATGGAAAATTTCGCCGGTGCCGTTTCCGCTCGGTGAAAATCTGGCGAAGGAAATTGAATCGCTGGGGCGCGTGCTGCTGCAATTTTATCGCGCGACCAATCTGCTTTATCGCAAGAGCGTCGAGGGCAAGCAGCCGGAATGGGCCGCGCACTGGCTGGACTTGGGCAAGCCGCGTGAGTTGATCGAGCTTCAGCGTTCCGTCGCGTTCAAGAACGACGTGCCGCGCGTCATCCGGCCGGATATTTTGCTGACGGAAAATGGTTTCAGCATCACGGAACTGGATTCGGTGCCTGGCGGCATCGGGCTGACGGCGTGGCTGGGGAAGACGTATTCACTCGTAGGACAGGCGTCGCGCCTGTCTCAAACTTCTAAAACAGAAAATAGAGACGGGCGCGACGCCCGTCCTACGTTAATCGGCGGCGCGGAGGGAATGGTTCTCGGTTTTGAATCCATCTTCGGCGACGCGAAACAGGTTCACATCGTCGTTTCGGAAGAAGCCGCGACCTATCGCCCGGAAATGGATTGGCTCGCCGCGCAGTTGAACGAACAGAGACATTCAACATTCAACGTTCAACATTCAACATTCAACGGCTTTGCCGAGGGCGACGCGGTTTATCGTTTCTTCGAGTTGTTCGATTTGCCCAATATTGCCAACGCCAAACAGATTTTTGAACTCGCGGCGGACAAGAACGTCCGCCTGACCCCGCCGCCGAAACCGATGTTCGAGGAGAAAATGCTGTTCGCGCTGTTGTGGAACCGGAACCTGCAAAATTTCTGGCGGCAGGAACTGGGCGAAGGTTTTCTGGCGCGGCTTAAAAAAATAATTCCCTACACCTGGCTCATTGACCCGACGCCGCTGCCGCCGCACGCGGCGATTCCAGAACTGAATCTCACGGATTGGCAGCAGTTAAAAACGCTGTCGCAGAAGGAGCGCGATTTGATTTTGAAGGTGTCGGGCTTCTCGGAAAATGCGTGGGGCGCGCGCGGGGTTTTTCTCGGCAGCGATTTGTCGCAGGCGGACTGGAGCTCGGCGGTGGATGCGGCGCTGAATAATTTTGAGACTTCACCGAGCGTGTTGCAGCGTTTCCACAAGCCATCGCAGGTGGACGCAAGCTGGTTTGATTTTGCGAAGAACGAAGGGGTGCCGATGAAGGGTAGGGCACGGTTGTGTCCGTATTATTTTGTCAGCGGCGAAGGCGACGCTGCGCGGCCGACACTCGGCGGCGTGCTGGCGACGATCGTTCCCGCCGACAAAAAAATTGTCCACGGCATGACGGATGCGATTCTCGCACCGTGTTGCGTATGAATCTGCTCGAATACACCTTGCTGGCAGCGAGTTCGCTCTTCGTCATCGTGGATCCGCTGGCAGTGATTCCCGCGTTCATTGCGATGACGGCGAACGACACGCCGGCGGAGCGCACGCGCACGGCGAAAACCGCCTGCCTGGTGATGACCGGCGTGCTGCTGGCGTTTGGTTTCGCGGGCCAGTGGATTTTCAAATATCTCGGCATCACGCTGCCGGCGTTTCAAATCGCGGCGAGCATTACGTTGCTGCTGGTGGCGCTGGACATGCTGCGGGCGCAACGGTCGCGGGTGTCGGAGACGCGCGAGGAAACTGACGCTGGCGCGGAGAAGACGGACATCGCCGTGACGCCGCTGGCCATCCCGATGCTGTCCGGGCCGGGCGCGATCTCCACGGTGATCTTGCTGCAGTCGGAAGCAAAAACTTTCTGGCACGGGCTGATTTTGTGCGGCTGCATCCTGCTGGTTTCGCTGGCGAGCTTCGGCATTTTGAAGATGGCGGCGCACGGGGCAAAATGGTTGAGTCCGATCGCGCTGCGCGTCAGCACGCGCATCATGGGACTGCTGCTGACGGCGGTGGCGGTGCAGTTCATGTTGAACGCGCTGAAGACGCTCGTGCCGCGATGGTTTGGGTAAGACAACATTCAACGTTCAACATTCAACATCGAACAACCAACGGCGCGATCGTTCGAAGTTGGGCGTTGAGCGTTGAATGTTGAATGTTTCTTCATTTTTCCGCCAGCAAGGCGTCCAAATCCAACGATCGCGAGAACATCGCAAGTTCACCGTCCGCCGAGTGCGGCCATTGTTCTCTGGGCCGGTCGCGGTAAAGCTCCACGCCGTTGCCGTCCGGGTCGCGCAGATAAAGCGCCTCGCTCACGCCGTGGTCGGCGGCCCCGTCGAGTTCCACGCCCGCCGCCAGCAAGCGCCGCAACGCGTCCGCCAGCGTCGCGCGTGTCGGATACAAAATCGCCACATGATACAGGCCCGTCGTGCCGGGCGGCGGCGGCGGGCCGCCCTTGCTTTCCCAAGTATTCAACCCGATATGATGATGATAACCGCCCGCCGACACAAACGCCGCCTGCGTGCCGAACCGCTGCATCAGCGCAAAACCCAGCACGCCGCAATAAAATTTCAGCGCACGTTCCAGGTCCGCCACTTTCAAATGCGCATGGCCGATGCATACACGCGGGTCAATTGGTTTTGGGTCGGATGGTTTGTTCATGACGCGATTAAATTATTCCTTCGGCCAGAACGTGAACGCGACCGCTGCGAGGATGCAGACGAACGCCGCGACGTAATTCCACCGGATTTTTTCGCCGATGTAAAAAATTGCGAACACGCAAAAGACCGCGAGGGTGATGACCTCCTGGATGATTTTGAGCTGCGTGACGGAATAAACCGAATTGCCCCAGCGGTTGGCCGGGATCATAAAAACATACTCGAAGAACGCGATGCCCCAGCTCGCGAGGATGACCAGCCAGAGCGGGAAGCTTTTGAATTTCGGGTTCAGATTGCCATACCACGCGAACGTCATGAAAATGTTCGAGCAGGTCAGCAGCACCACCGGCAGCCAACGGGACTGAGTCAGGTCATTCATAACAAAATGTCTCGCGCAGTTTGGCCGCGAATCGTGCGCTTGCCAATCCGCGATTGCGCGGGAGAAAGGAAAGGTGTCGCCGTTATCATCAACCTTGGCCTATTGGGCGGGCAGGGCGCGGAGCGACGCGCCCTGCCGGTCTCAAGATTTTTGGGAATCGCTATAATTGGATTCGTTTTTCAGGCCAGTCGTTTCTCTGGCTGAGACGAGCGTCAGGCCCGCAGCGGGCTGGCCCCGGCGGGTTCCTCCCAATGATAGGAAACATTCTCTTTCCCAAAACGCCACTGGCGCGGAACCGTGGTGTGCAACCAGTCCAGCGGTTCGCAGCCGCCGGGAGCGCCGCCGGACAACGCCGTTTGCATCGCGGCGCGGAACGCGGATTTTTGTTCCGGCTGGACGGTTCGCGGATCGGTGGAAACGAACAGGGCCGTGCCGCTGCGCGCGACCAGATCGAGAAACTGCCGGTCAAATTCCCACGGCGTGTATTCGGTGTGCGCGACGCAATCGGCATCGCAGGTGAAAAAGGTTCCGTTTTGCGGCAGCCGATAGGCAAGCGTGTTGATGCCCATGCGCCGCGTGCGTTCCCAGCCGCGGCCGGAAGTGTCATCGCCGGTGGGCTGAATTTCAAACAAGCCGGCACCAAGATGGCCGATGGTGTTGCAGCCGAGCAACACCGCGTCGCCGGCACCGGTGCGCAACGTGCGATAGAGCCGAAGAATGATCTCGGCATTGGTGAGGGACTGGTCATTGAAATGCCAGTTGCCAATGGTCAATTCAGCGCCCATGTCGAATCCCCATTTGCCAAACACGTCGTAAGTCGAGAAATCATGTTTGATCAGGTCGTAGCCCCAGGAGCTGACCCGCGCGACATCGTCATGAATCAGCGCCAGATTTTCCGGGAGCGTGAGATCCAGCGGCTTTTCCTCGGAGTTGGCCGGCCCGGCGCGAAGGCGGCGCGGATCATCCACTTTTGTCAGCGCGGTGGGGCGCATCCAGATGCCGGGCCGCACGCCGAGTTTTGTTACGTCGGCGGCAAGGCCGGGCATGTCGGGAAAACGTTTTGCATCTCCCGTCGTCCACGGACCGCCGGGACAGACCGATCCGGGCGTCCAACCCGCGTCAATGACGCAATATGGTTTATTTTTGTGACCCGCCGCCAACTCAGCCAAAAACGTGGCGTCACGTCGGATGGCATCCGCATCAAAATTGCGGCCATAGGCGTAATACCAGTTGTTGTTGCCGCAGATCGGCGCGGTGGCGAGACGCGGTGCCGGGCAAAGCAAACGACAAAAACGGGTAAGCGCCGCCATCGGTGATTCTTCCTTCGCGCCGGCCAGCGACACGATGGTGGCGGCGGCAATTTCGCGCCCGCCCGGACGCGATGGGCCGCCGCCATTGCGAAAATCGAGCCACAGCGAAATGCCGGCGGCATCCACCGTCCAGTAGCAGATCGCGGCGGGCTGGGTTTTCACACTCAGCATGAAAGTGCGTCCGCTCGCGGCGTGGTGCGCGGCGAAAAACCACGGCAGGATGCGTTCCGGTTGAAGAAAGCGCCATTGCAGATCGCCATAGCTGCGTTCCCAATGGTCGCCGAGAAAAAGCGTGTCGTCCGGGAAAGTGGTTTCCCAGCGGAGCACCACACGCGTCAGCGGCCCGGTCGGGCAGGCCACCCAAACATCCTGTCCGGCGGCGGTGGCGACCAAATTGACAACCATCTGGTTCGAGGTGAACCGCGAACCCTGACGGTCGGCAGGCTGAAGGCGATTGCCGTCGTGTTCCACAAAAACGCGTGCTGGCAATTCAGGCAGCACGGCCAGGGCCGGAGCGGTTCTGGTTTTTTTTGAACTTTCTGCGGCGGCGGTATCACGGAGCGATGAGCCGATCACCATGGAACCGACGCCGAGCTTGAGCGCCCGACCGAAAAAGGCCCGGCGCGTGGATTGTAGGTTTGAGTCTGGCATATTTCAGGTGTGATTTAGTTTTAGGCGTCTCCAGAATTCGGGGCTCGTCCGTCTTGTCAGCGTGGTGTTTTAATCGTTGCTTTGAAAGCGGCCAGCACGGCGATCAAGTTGTCCAGTTGGGCGCGGGTATGCGCGCTGGAAATGACAAACCGAAAAAAACCGCGCGCCGAGGCATCGCCGTATTTTAGAAACGGCGGATAAATTTTCGCCATCAGCAACCGCGTTTTCAAATCAGCGGCTTGCGTTTCCTTCAACACCGGCAAGCGCACAATCGGCCCCGGCGTTTCGGAAACGTCCCAGCCGGCGGCGCGCAATTTTGCCCGCACATAAAATAAATTCTGAAAGAGTTTTTTCCGTCGCGCCGGTTCTCGGCGCAAGATTTTCAATGGCGCCAGTGCCGCGCCGGCCAGCGGCGGCGGCAACGGCGTGGTGCCGGCAAAGGTCCGGCTGCGTGCCAGGATTTTTCCCCGCAATGCGCGCGACGCCAGCACCACGCCGCCGTAAGCGCCGAAGGCCTTGCTCAACGTCGCGCACTGGATGGTGCGATTGCGGCTTACACGCTCATGTTCCAGCGAGCCTTTGCCTGTCGCGCCCAAAACGCCCGCGCCGTGCGCGTCGTCCACCAGCATCATTCCGCGCGCCGGCAGAATTTTAAGATATTCACGCAGCGGCGCAACCGAGCCATCGTGCGAGAACATTCCGTCCGTCAAAATCATTGGCCGCGTGTTCCGTCCGCAGTGGGCAACAAGCTTTGCGAGGTCGGCGGCATCGCGGTGCTTGAATTTTTTCACCGGGCAATCAAGCATCCGCGCCGCGTCCACCAGCGCGCCGTGGGCCAGTTCATCAATAAATGCGTGCGTGAATTCGCCGGCCAGCGCTTGCGCGACGGCGATGGGCGCAAAATAGCCGTCCGGCAAAACGAGCGCGGCTTCCGCACTAAAAAAACCGGCGAGGGCCGATTCGATCTGCCCGTAAATTTTGTGGTTGCCGGTGGTGCGGCGCGAGGCGGCGACGTTGAGGCCATGTTCCGCCAGAGCCTTTTTCGCGGCGGCGGCCAGACGCGGATCGCGGGCCAGTCGGAAATAATCGCAGCCGGAGAAATAGACCAGCCTGCGCCGGTGCCAGCGCACCTCGTTGTCGCCGACAAATTGCAATGGCTCCGGCTCGGTCATGACGGAAGCATAATTTGGAAAATGAAAACTGCACGCGCGAAAAGCGGAGGGGCGGCGCCAGGGAAATTGAAAAATAAAAACCAGGGCAACGGCTGGCGTTGCCCCGGCGTGATTATTTCAGCAATGATTTTACTGCCCTTGCAGCAGGAAATAGCTCTGCGGCAGCGCCGGGTCCACGGTGATCGGCAAACTCAAATTGCCGCTGCCATCAAACGTGGTGGTCGTGACCGTGGTCCAACTGCTTAAAGGCAACGCCAGATTAGTAGTCGTAAGAACATTCACCGGCCCATTCGTAGCGCCGTTGATGGCGTTCAAAGTGATGGCGCCACCAGCAAGCGTGCTGAAGTCCACACTGCTGATGGAAGGCGGCGGCAAAACAGCCGTGACTCTGACGGTGCCGTTCACGCCCAACTGGGTGGTGTCCCAAGTGTAGTAACTTGGCAGTTGAATCGTCGCAAAGGTTCCGCCGTTCAGTCCGCTGCCATCGAACAGGTCAAAGGTGTCACCCACTTGCAGGCGCGCACCGATGTTCGTGACCAAGAGCGAGCCGCCATAGGTGATGGTGGACAAGGAAGACACCAGTTTGTCGCTGCTCGGGCTGCTGGCGCGGTTAAGCTTCATCCAGGTCGTGCCGCCCAAGGCGATGGCATTGGTTGCGGTGAGCGTGCCAAGGCTGCCGCCCACGCCGCCACCGGGTGCGATTCTCAATCCGCTCGTTGAGTCCACGCCACCCAAGATGATGCCACGACCTTGCAGCGTCTGACTTCCGCCGACAACCAGCGTTGGAGCAGCCAGACCGGAAACATCCAGTGTCGCACCGGAGACAATGTTGAGGGACGCGCTGCTGGCAATTGAAGCCGAGCCGGTCAGAGCCAGCGTCCCGAGGCTGATGGTGGTCGCCCCGGTATAGGTGCTCGCCCCGGAGAGCGTGAGCGTGCCGCCGCCAACTTTATTAATGGCAGTGGTTGAGGAGCCGCCACCGGAACCGTTTTGAATGATGCCGTCAAACGTGGTGCTCTGGCCGTTGGCACCGATATAGTGCGTCGTGGGTCCGTTGTTGGATGAACCGCCACGTCCCGACAAGGTCGTGCCGCTCGCTCCTTTCAAAGCCCCGATGTTATTGGAGGTTGAACCGGTGCGGACATTGAGATCCATCGGGCCGGCGCCCAAATCCCAGGCAGCCAGCGCGCTGCCGATGGATCCGTTAAGGCGAACCACCGCGCCACCGGCATTGGTAAAGGTGATGGCGCCGCTGTAGGCAGACATGTCGCCGCCAAGGTCGAACACGCCCACCGTGACCGAGAGGCCGAGCGGCGCGCTGCCGGTGACCCTGCTGATGCCGGTGAGTCCGCCCGCGTTGCCGCCGCTGATGGAACCGCTCGCGGGAACATCAATGGTATTCGCCGGTTTGACCGGTCCGATGACCAGACTGCCCGCATTCAAAGCAATCGTTCCCAAGCCAGCGCCCAAGGCATTGCTGATGATCAACGTTCCTGCGTTCAACAAGGTGCCGCCACTGAAGCTGTTCAAGCCGTTCAGAATCAAAGTTCCGTTGCCAGACTTGGTCAACGCGCCGGCCCCGCCGAGGGTTCCGGTCATAGTAAACAAGGTCGCCGCGTTGCTGACCGAAACACCGTTCTGACCATTGGTGCCAAGGTTGATCGGCCGGGTCCAGACAAAGTCCGGACCGGAATACTCCAAAGTGCCGCCGTCAATGAGGATGTTTCCAGTCTTGCCAATCGGACTGTCAACGCCGTCATCAGCCAGGCTCGCCACGCTCAAGGTTCCACCTTTGAGGCTGAGGCCGCCCGTGAATTGATTTGTGTTCAAGATCGTGAGGCGACCAGAATTGGTCTTGAGGATGCCGCCCGCACCGCCGATGCCGCCCGCGCCGGCAAACAAGTAGTCAACCGTCGCGTTGACCGTGACGGAACCGGGCGAAACGGCAACGGGCAGGCTGACGTTCGTATTCGCGGCTCCGACGGAGTTGAAGAGGACATTGTCGAGTGACACAAAGTAGTCGAGGACGCCGTTGTTTAGCCAGTTGGTGCGGTTCAAAACGTCCCAATCGTTGACCACAACATTGCCAATCCAAACAACGTTCGTTGGCGTGCGCACGGTGGTGACAGGTATGAAGGCGATCATTTTGGGCGTGGTGGTGGTGATGTTCGTCAGCACTCCGGTCGGACCCACGATGGTGAAACTGCTCAAGTCGCCGACGAAGTTTCCGTAATATTTGAACAGGGGATGCACGCTCCCAGACGGGCCGCCGCCGCTGATTTCAATGAGGTTGCCACTGCCACTCACGTTAAAATCTTCCCGGATGACAATCAGGTCGTTGTTCGGCCCGGACGGATTGGTGGAGAGATCAAAATGATTCTTCGCCTCGCCGGTTTGGCTCACCGAGTTGGAGAACGACAAGGTGCCGGGCGTGCCGTTGGTTCCCGGATCGAGGATGCCAGTGGAGGCCACGGCAACCGCGCCGGTGATGACGCCCCATCCGCCAAGAGTGGTTCCCGCCGCCTGAACATACCCGCCGGATACCATGCTCACATCAAACACCGCGTTCGCACCGACGACGATGGTTCCACTGGTGGCGATGGAACCGGACGCGTCGAGCGCCACCACGCCTTGATTGATCATCGTGCTGCCCAAGTATGTATTCACGGCGCCGAGCGTCAACGTGCCGCCGCCGGTTTTGCTCAAGGCGACAGAGCCGGAGCCGCGCAGCACTCCGGAACAATAAATGTTGTGCGGCGTTCCCACCGCGTCTTGCAGGTCGAAAGACCCGCCGTTCAAACCGATGGAAACCGCATTGGTCCAGTCGGCGCTGGCGGCGAACCGGCCACCGGCATTGAGCACAATGTTCACCCCCGCCGCTCCGTTGGACGACATGCCGCCGCCGCCCACATAGATCGCGGCCGCATTCGTGAAATTCACCGTGCCGATGCTGGTGAGAACGGCGGGATCGCCAAACTGAAATCCGGTGGTGTAGTTCGTCCCGCCGGTAACGGAAAAAGTCACACCGGCGCCCGCCGCCACCGGCACAGTCAGCGTGTTGGTTCCCAAAGTGACAAACAAGCCACCGGTCTGAAGGAGCCGCGAAGGTCGCGCGGCCGTGGTGTTTCTAAAAGTGCCGGCCCCGCTATTCGTCACGACTGATCCCGGCCCCACCAGCATCGTGCCAAAATTATTATCGCCCAAACGCAAACTGGTCATGTTCACGAGTCCGCCATTGATGATCAATCCCTCCACGCCAAGGGCCGCCTGGCTCGTGCCACCCGAACGGTGAATGTCCACGTTGCCCAGGTTGTTGATGCCACCGTTGATGGTGAGCAGCGGATGGTTGCCCGTGGCCAAAGACTGGTTTCTCGGATTGAACGTGGTGGATCCGGCATTCAGCGTGCCGCCATTATTCGTGGCACTCCCATACGAGCCCAAGGTGCCGGTGCCACTGCTGCCGCCCGTCAGATCAGACCCAAGATTCAACCCGCCGCTGATCGTAACCGAGCCGCCCGCCGCGAGTGAAAACGCGGCGTTGGAACTAATGCCAAAATTGCCGGTCACATTGACCACCCCGCCGTTGTTTACAAAGACTTTTGCGCCGCCGCCGGGATTGTTCATCAAGATTCCCGCGTTGTTGAAACCCGCCGCATTGACGTTCAACACGCCCCGGTTGGCGAAGCTGCCAAAACTCGCGGCAGCCATCGGCACACTATAATTAACATTGGTGCCGGGGCCAATGAACGCGTTGGTTGTCGCGTCTGCGGGTGCCAGCCCGGTGTCCCAGTTGGCGGCGGTATTCCACTCACCGCCGCTGGCCGGTCCAATCCAAGTGGCGGTGGTTTGCGCCCGGCTGGCGGTCAGGCCAAGGCCCAAGATTCCGGCGCCGAGCGCCGCCGCGAGAAGATGTTTTATTTGCATGATTTTGAGGAGTGGTTGAGGGCTCTGGAAAAAGACGACGGTCACGGACACGATTGGGTTTCGAGGGTCATCTACATGAAACTTTAACCCCGCCCGTTCCGGTCACAAAACATTTTACCGTTGAATAAGTGCAACTAGATTTGAATTTTGTGCAGAGTCATAGCGCGGCTGACGCCCCAACCAAAGACGCGCGGCCTGCGTAGTGGCACGGGCGTCTCGCCCGTGAGTTCCCGCAAGGGGGCAACCCGGCAGCAACACACGGGCGAGACGCCCGTGCCACTACGCTGCGGAAACATTTTCGCCGGACGCAACGAAGTTGGGAGACAGCACCGCAGAAGCGTCCATGGCCACCGGCCTCAAGCCGCGCCCTGCTTCGTCTCCACCGAGCGCGCCAAGAGCCACAGCAAGTCCGACAACCGGTTCAGAAAAATCAAAATCTCCCGGTTCGGCAGTTCGCCCGCCGACTGCAAATCAAACACCCGTCGTTCCGCGCGGCGGCAGATGGACCGCGCCAAATCCAGCGCGGCGGAACTATGTGTCGCGCCCGGCGTCGCCCAGCCTTTGAAACTCACCTCTTGTAACTCGATTTCTGTTACAAATGCGTCCAGCTTCGCCGTCAGCTCCGGCGTAACGAGTTGGAATCCGTCTTGCACATAGCGTGGCAAATCTTCCCTCAGCACGCCGACTTCGCCCATCACGTTCACGAGGCTTTGCTGGATCCAGAATAAATTTTCGCCGACGAACGTTTCCATCGCCGTCGCGCGCGCGAGGCCCAGCGCGGAATTCAATTCATCCAGCGTCCCGCACGCCTCGACGCGCGGATGATTCTTCGGCACGCGCCGGCCATATATCAGCCCGGTCGTGCCGTCGTCGCCGGTTTTGGTGGCAATGCTCATGGAAAAATGTCGGATGACAAATGATGAAGGGAATTTGCGCGCGCACCGCGCCATTCGTCATTCGTCATTCGGATTGGGATGCGGATCAGGATCATTTTTTGGGGCGCGAGATTTTGTTCGTGTTCGTTGCGGAAATGGTCGCCGGCTTGGGCGATGGCGGTGGCGCCGTCAATTTTTGATACGCTAAAATTCCTCTGACAATCGCTGCCGCCATCTGTTTGCGATAGCCCGCATCAAAAATCTTTTTCCCCTCAACCGGATGCGACATGTATCCGCCTTCAATCAGGATCGCCGGCATCTGCGCGCTGCGCAACACTTCAAACCGCGCGCGGCGGACGCTGCGGTCGGTCAGGCCGAGATTTTTCACCAGCGCGCGGTGGACTTGATACGCGAGCAGCAGGCTTTTGTCCTCGACCCGGTTGGCGGCCCAGGCACGGCTGCCCGCGCCCGCGCCCTCGGAGTCATTTGACGACGCCGCGCCGACGGGCGTGATGCAATACGTTTCCGGCCCCTGCACGCTCGCGGGGTCGCCCGGAAACGAATTGAAATGCAGGCTGACAAACAAATCCGCGCCATTGCGGTTGGCGATGTCCGGGCGCACGGGCAGTTCAGGATAAACGTCTTTTTCGCGCGTGAGAATGACGTTAAAGCCCGCCTGCTTCAATTGCTGCCGCAATTCCAGCGCGAGCGCCAGCGTGTAGGTTTTTTCGTTGCGCGGGAAAAACCGGCCGACCCGATAGCCCGTGTCCTTGCCGCCGTGGCCGGGGTCGAGGCAGAGGGTCGTGACTTTTTTGGCGGCAGGTTTTGGGGCGAAAACCAGCGGGCGAAGGGTCTTGTCCGCGTCCAGTTGCGAAAGGAACCCGCCTTTGGCAACTGGATAGGACAGCCGCACGTTCACGCCGTTGATGATCGAGTCGGCGGAATCCTGGTCAAAAACAAGGCGCGCGGTTTTGTTGGTGAGAATGAATTCTGCCCCCTGGTTGAGCGTGAAGCCGGCGAAACCGTTCGCCCGCGCCCAACTGGCCAGGGGAATGTAACTGCGGCCGTTGATCAATTCCGCGTGCGCCGGCAGCGCCTCCAGCGCGGCCAGCAGCAGAAATATCAGCGGTAAAAAAATTCTCACGGCGGCGCAAATTGCCCGCGCGCGACGACGGATTCAATCCAATTCCGTGGCCGTCGAGGTGCCGGGGCCCATGTTGACAACGAAGCCAGCGCCGCCTCACGCCGTCCGTCACGCTAAAAGTCCGGCCAATAAATCTTGCCTTTGGCGGTCGCTTTCCTAAACTGTCCGACCGTTTTTCTAATATGCACGTGAATTGTTTCAGTGGAATGCTGGCGCTTACCCCGCCCCCGGCCAATGGCCAGTCCGGCCAGGCGCAAAATCCGTTGTTTGCCTTTGCGCCCATGGTGTTGCTGGTGGTGGTGTTCTATTTCATCCTCATCCGTCCGCAGCAGCAGCGCGCCAAGCAGCAGAAGAAACTGCTCGAAGCGCTCAAGCCCGGCGACAAGGTCGTGACCGCCGCCGGCATCGTCGGCACCGTCATCACGGTCAAGGACAAGACGGTTTCCATCCGTTCGGGCGACGCCAAATTTGAAGTCACCAAGGCCTCCGTCACCGAGATCATCGCTGACGACGCCAGCCACCCGACCGCCTCCTGATTTGCCATGAATAAGAACAACAACTTGGGCCGTTTCATTCTCGTCCTCGTCATCATCGCCTGGGCGTTGCTGGCGATTTATCCGCCGACCTCGCGCGATCTGGTGCAGGAATTTGCCCGCCGCGCCCAAAACAAGGACGCCGCGTTCACCGCCATTTTGGCGCAGACCGCCGCGTTGCAGAAAGCCGGAACGAACAACGAGTTCACCGCGCTGCAAGTGGCCATCGGCACGAACGATCTCCAGAAATATTTCCCGTTCGTGGCCGGCGCGAACAACCAGATTCATCCAACGACCTACATTTTGAACCGGCTTCAGCGCGAAGCGGCGGGCAAGATCAAGCTTGGCCTCGATTTGCAGGGCGGCACGTCGTTCCTCGTGGAGATGGACACGAACGTTCTCTTCTCGGCGGACACAAACAGCATTCAACAGCAGCCGCGTTCAGAGTTGACAAGCGCGGCGTTGTCGCAGGCTGTCGAAGTGTTGCGCAAGCGCATTGACCGGTTCGGCGTGGCGGAGCCGATCATCCAGTCCGCCGGCGGCAACCGCATTTTGATCCAGTTGCCCGGTCTGTCACAGTCGGACAAGGACAGCGCTCGCGAACAGATCACCAAATCGGCGTATCTGGAATTCCGCATGGTGCATGAGAACAGCGGCGAAATTGTGGATTATCGCACCGGCGAATTGCATGAGCCGGTTCCGCCCGGCTACGAAGTGCTCAAACACGTCGAGCAACTCGCCAACGGCAAATCGCAGATGGAAGCCTTCGTGGTCAAGAAGAAGGCGGAGAACGGCCTGGCCGGTGACATCGTGAAAAGTTCGCGGGTCGTGCGCGGCAGCCTGGGCGAGCCGCAGATTGACTTTGAACTCACCGCCGAGGGCGCAAGACGGTTCGGTGAAACCACTCGGGACAATATCAACCACAAGCTCGCCATCATTCTCGACGGCGAACTGCGCACCGCGCCGAACATTCAAAGCGCGATTGAAACCGGCAACGGCCAGATCACCGGCTCCTTTTCGATTGAGGAAGCCCAGAGCGTCGCAAACGTCCTGCAAAACCCGCTCAAGGCACCGGTGCATATTGTCTATACCAGCGACGTCGGCGCGACGCTCGGCAAAGATTCCATCGCCAGCGGCATCAAGGCCTCGATTGCCGGCGTCGTTTTTGTTTCCATCTTCATGCTGGCTTACTATTTTGTCGCCGGTATTGCGGCGAATGTCGCGCTCTTCACGAACATTATTATCCTGCTGGGCGTGATGTGCTCGGTCGGCACCACGTTTACCTTGCCCGGCATCGCGGGCGCGGTCTTGACCGTCGGCATGGCGGTGGACGCGAACGTGCTGATTTACGAACGCATCCGCGAAGAACTCGCGAAGGGCAAATCCCTGCGCGGCGCGATTGATGCCGGCTATGCCCGCGCGTTCGGCACCATTTTTGACTCGCACGTCACGACGCTCATTTCCTCCATCATTTTGATCTGGATGGGCACCGGCGAAATCAAGGGTTTCGGCGTCACGCTGACCATCGGCGTGGCGGCCAGTTTGTTCACCGCGCTCGTGGTGACGCGTTTGATCTTCAACTTCCTGCTTGAACGGAATCTCATCAAATCCCTGCCGATGCTCCACCTGATCAAGAGTTCCAAGGTGAATTTCATGGGCATCGCCAAGCCGCTGTTCATTGTGACGTGGCTGTTTGTGGTCGTGTCCCTTGGCTTCGGCATCACCCGCGGCGAAAAACTCTTCGGCGTGGATTTCCTCGGCGGCGACAGCACGACCTTCAGCTTCGCACAGCGGTTGGACGAAAAAGACATTCGCGCCGTCCTCATGCCCCTGGGCGAAAAAGACGCCCAAATCCAATATCAAAAGGGCGACAACTTGGAGACGTTGTGCATCACGACTTCCAGCGGCTCCGCCAGCAAGGTCGAGGCGCAGCTCAATCAAAAATTCCCGCAGGCAAAATACTCCGTGGTCCGCCGTCAGGAAGTCGGCGCGACGCTCGGCAAGGAAATCCAGCAATCGGCGATCATCGCCTCGCTGATGGCGATGTTCGGCATCCTCGTCTATGTCGCGTTCCGCTACGAATTTTCCTTCGCCGTGGCCGCCGTCATCGCCGTGCTGCACGACGTTTTGTTCGCCATCGGCGCGTATTGCATCGCCAATGCCGTTTCCGGCCGCCAGTTCAACGCCACGGTCGTCGCGGCGGTGCTGACCATCATCGGCTTCTCCATCAACGATAAAATCGTCATCTTCGACCGCATCCGCGAACAGTTGAAGCTCGGCGTGCGCGGGTCGTTCAAGGACATCATCAACATGTCGCTCAACCAGACCTTGAGCCGGACGATCATCACCAGCGGCACGGTGTTCATCGCCACGATGTCGCTGTTCATCTGGGGCGGCGGCGTCATCAACGACTTCGCGTTCACGTTCCTGGTCGGCATCATTGTCGGCACCTACTCGTCCATCTACATCGCGAGCGTCATCGTTTTGTGGTGGCACAAGGGCGAACGTCCCAATATCGGCGCCTCGCCGGTCACCATGCAAAACGCGCCGACGGTGAAGGTGTAAAAATCGCTTGCAGCCAGAGCGCTTCGTGACAAATTGAACGCATGAAGACGAAGGATTTCACCTATTGGCAGGATGGCGATGCTTGGCTTGGGTATCTGGATGAATTTCCCGATTACCTGACGCAAGGCAGTTCGCTCGCTGATTTGAAGGAACATCTGGCCGACCTTTACCGCGACCTTGCCTCCGGTGAAATCCCCTGCGTTCGCCATCACGCGGAACTTGAACTGGCGTGAAGCATCGTGACTTGATCAAGAAAATCGAGGATAGCGGCTGCGTCTTTATCCGCCACGGCGGCAAACATGACTGGTATCAAAATCCGGTCACCAAAGTGGCGCAGCCCGTGACGCGCCACCGCGAAATCAAGGAACATCTCGCCCGGCACAGTTTGAAGCTGCTTTCCAAGTGAACGCCATGCTTGCCCTGATTCAAATCACGCCCTGGCACTGGGCGGGCTTCATCCTGTTCGTGCTCCTCTGCATCGCGGTGGACATGGGCGCGTTCAACCGCCGCGCCCGCGCCGTCACCTTTCGCGAGGCGCTGGTGTGGAGCGCCATCTGGTTTTCGCTGGCGATGCTGTTCGCCGGCCTGCTGGTTCAACTGCGCGGAAGCGAGGAGGCCGTGGAATTCGTCACCGGCTACCTGATTGAACTTTCGTTGTCGCTCGACAATATTCTCGTCATCGCCTTGATTTTCGCCGCGTTCCAGGTGCCGCCGGAGTTCCAGCGCCGCGTGCTCGTCTGGGGTATTCTCGGCGCGCTCGTCATGCGCGGCACGATGATTGGCGTCGGGGCCGCGCTCGTGCAGCATTTCAGTTGGGTGCTATATGTCTTCGGCGTTTTCCTAGTCGTCACCGGCGTGAAAATGCTGTTCGCCAAACAGGAGGCCGTCGAGCCGGAAAAAAATCCGGTCGTCCGTTTTGCGCGAAAACTGTTTCCGATTGCGCCCACGCTGGACGGCCAGAAGTTTCTGACGCGGCTGAATGGCCGGACGGCGCTCACGCCGCTCGCACTCGTGCTGCTGCTCGTGGAGACGACCGACCTGATTTTTGCCGTGGATTCCGTGCCCGCCGTCTTCGCCGTCACGCAAAAAGCCTTCATCGTTTTCACCTCGAACGTCTTTGCCATCCTCGGCCTGCGCTCGTTGTATTTCTTGCTCGCCGGCGCCATCGGGATGTTCCGTTATCTCAAGGCGGGCTTGTCGGTCGTGTTGGTTTTTGTCGGTGCCAAAATGCTGCTGGACCCGCACGATCACGCGCCGCAATGGTTTCAGGCCAAGATCCCGACCGCCACCTCGCTGCTCGTGGTCGCTGCAATTCTGGCCATCGCCATCGCGCTCTCCATCACCGCCGCGCGACAGGAAAAGAAAATCAACCACGGATAAACACAGATGGACACTGATAAGAATCTTACGGAGCGCGGGTCTGTGACCCGCAGCCATTTGCAAATCAACCTGAATGCGGCAGTGCTGCGGGTCACAGACCCGCGCTCCGGAATCCGTGTTTATCCGTGTGCATCCGTGATGGAATAAACAATGAAATTTCGCTGGACGCTCGCGCCTCCGCAGCCGCTGCTCGCGGAATCGCTGGCGTCGTCGCTCAAAATCTCCCCGCTGCTCGCGCAATGCCTGCTCAACCGCGGCCACAGCGAACCGCCGGCGATTGAAAAATTTCTTGCGCCGCGCCTCAAGCATCTTGCCGACCCGTTTCTGCTGCCGAACATGAGCACCGCCGTCGAGCGGCTGCTGCTGGCGCTCGCACGCGCCGAACCGCTGGTCATCTTTGGCGATTATGACGTGGACGGCGTGACCTCGACGACGCTGCTGCTGGAAGTGTTGCGCCAACTCGGCTGGGAGGCCGATGCCTATTTGCCGAACCGCATGGACGAAGGCTACGGCTTGAGCCGCGACGGCGTGGAAAACTGCCTGAAAAAATATCCGGTGAAATTATTGCTCGCCGTGGACTGTGGCTCCACCGCCGTGGAAACCATTTCCTGGCTCCGCGAAAAAAGCGTGGAAGTCATCGTGCTGGATCACCACCAAGTTTCCAATCCCGCGCCGGATGCTGTGGCGTTGGTGAATCCGCAGCTTTGTAGGACAGGCGTCGCGCCTGTCTCAAACCAAAACAAAGATGCCGCTCAAGCGGAACGGAATAATGGAGACAGGCGCGACGCCTGTCCTACGTTCACCGAACTATGTTCCGTCGGCCTGGCGTTCAAACTCGCCCACGCCTTGCTCAAGCGCGGACGCGAAACCGGTCTGCCTGGCGCGGCGGAGTTTGATTTGAAACCGCTGCTGGATCTGGTCGCGCTCGGCACGATTGCCGATCTGGTTCCGCTCACCGGCGAAAACCGGATTCTCGTCACCGCCGGCCTGGAAAAACTGAACACCACCAAGCGTCCCGGAATTTTGGCGCTGAAGGAAGTCGCGCAGTCGCCGGAAAAAATCGGCGTGGTGGAAGTCGGTTTTCAACTCGCGCCCCGGCTCAACGCCTCGGGCCGGCTGGAGACGGCGGAGGAATCGCTGCATTTGCTGCTCGCGGAAACTTTGGACGAGGCCATGCCGCTGGCACAGAACCTCGATGCGCGAAACCGCGAGCGCCAGAAAATTGAAAAGTCCATCGTCGAGGAAGTCACCGGCGTGGTGCGCTCAAAATTCGATGCGCAAAAAGATTTCGTGATCGTCGAGGGACAGTTGCTCTGGCACATCGGCGTGGTGGGCATCGTGGCGTCGCGCGTGTTGCAGGAATTTTATCGTCCGACGATCATCCTCGGCGGCGACGCCGGCGAATGGCGCGGTTCGGGCCGAAGCATTGCTGGCTTTGATCTCGCGGCGGCGTTGCGCGAGTGCGGCGACCTGCTCGTCAAGCACGGCGGCCACGCGATGGCGGCGGGCCTGACCATCGCGCCGGACAAAATGGATTTGTTCCGGCAGCGGATGAACGAACTCGCGCGCAGAAGCTTGAAGCCGGAAGATTTCCAGCCGCCGCTGCGGTTGGATGCGGAGGTGGTGCTGGCGGAAATCAGACTGGACTCCTTGGCGGAACTGGAAAAATTGAAACCGACCGGGCAGGGGAATGCTGCGATTCAGTTTTGCGCGCGAAATCTGGCGCATAAAAAACCGCTGTTGCGGATGGGCGCAAAAAAACAACACGTCAAAATGTGGGTGACGGACGGCGCGGTGACGCACGAGGCCGTGTGGTGGAATGCGGGCGCAGGCTCGCTGCCGGTTGGAAAATTTGACCTGGCCTTCGCGCCGTCGGTGAATGAATTCAACGGCCGGACGACGGTGCAGTTGAAAGTTTTGGACTGGCGCGCAAGTTGATTTCCAAATAATCAAGCGGACGTAAATCTGCCGGGACGAATTTTTTACGACAATGAGAAGTAATCCGCGCCCTGATAATTTCCCTCGACGTTTTTCACGATCTGCATGAGCACGTCGTTGACGAGCGTGCTCGCGCCGAAGCGGAACAGGTCCGGCGTCAGCCAGTCGTCGCCGAGCGTTTCCTTGACCATCACGAGGTAGGCGAGCGCCTGCTTGGCCGTGCGGATGCCGCCGGCGGGCTTCATGCCGATGCGGATGCCGGTGGCGAAAAAATAATCGCGGATGGCCTCCAGCATCACGAGCGTGACGGGCATGGTGGCGGCGGGCGAAACTTTGCCGGTGCTGGTCTTGATGAAATCCGCGCCGGCCTGCATGGCGATTTCGCTGGCGAGCCGCACGTTGTCGTAGGTGACGAGTTCGCCGGTTTCGAGAATGACCTTCAAATGCGCCGGGCCGCAGGTTTCCTTCGTCGCGGCGATTTCGTCAAAAACTTTCGCGTGATCGCCGGCGAGGAAGGCGCAACGATCAATGACCATGTCAATTTCATCCGCCCCGTCGGCCACGGCGCGGCGGACTTCGCCCAGCTTCGTCGGCAGGGGAAATTGCCCGCTCGGAAAACCGGTGGCGACGGCGGCGATGTTTACCGGCGAATTGTCACCGAGAAATTTCCGCGCGTATTTCACCATGTTCGGATAAACGCATACGGCGGCGCAGGGCGGCATGGCGTATTTCGTCTCGATGGGCTGGAGCGCTTTGCGGCAGAGATAGGCGACTTTGCCGGGGGTGTCCTTGCCTTCGAGCGTGGTGAGGTCGCACATGCTCACGGCCATTTTCAGTCCGGCGAGCTTGGCGGACGTTTTGATACTGCGTTTGGCGAACGACGCGGCGCGTTCCTCGGCCATCACGGCATCCACGGTGGGGACGGACGCGTGATGCGTGAGGCGCGGTGCGTGACGAGCCGGAAAATCTGGCCGCGCTGGTTTTGAAGGGGCGCTCACTTTCATGGTGGCCGCGATTTTGCAGGCGAACGCGCGCGGCGTCAATGCGCTTTGCGCCGGTGTGGTTGTTTTTATTGACAAAGGAGTTCTTCTATGTTAAGACTTTATTCTGAAGTGAAGAAGGCAAATTAAAGACTCGTTATTCTATGGCACAAAAACTCGCATCAAGACTCGGATTATTTTTTCACGGGAGACTTATTTTTTGTGCCCTGCTGGCCTTGTGTGTTGTGGCCGCAACCGGTTGTGTCACCGATGCGTCCAAACAGATAGGGGCTTTTTCCCAAGCAGCGATAACAACGGCAGACAATACCATCGAGGCTTTTGATTTGGTGGAAAAGGTCCATTATAGATGCGAAGTCAGCAATAGAATTCGAGTATACAATACCAATGGATTCGACAATAGCCCGATCCAAGCGTATATGACTCCAACCAATTTGGAGGTGAGGCTGGAGGTTCTCAACGGCCTTAAATTGTATGCGGCAAATTTGTCCAGCCTCCTGGGCAACAGCGCGCTGACCAATCTGGACCTGGCAACTACACACTTTGGCCAAGCATTGATCAGTGTAGATACCAGCCTGGTCAAGGATGCTTACTTTAAGAAGGAACCAGTTTCTGAAGCTGATCTGCGTATTTTCGCGGCTGCGATTAACGCGATAGGTCATTGGGTGATTGAACATGAACAGAACAAGGATGCCCAAAAGGCGATTGCTGAAATGCAACCCCACGTTACGAATCTTTGCAGACTCTTTCACAAGGATTTTGAAATTCTTGGAAAGCAAGTGCAGAATGACCTTAATGACACCATTCAGTATAAAGACGATACCATATTGAAAAACTGGAGTTATTTTGCGGCGAGCCCGGGTGAAAAGCGTGCCGAAATAGAGGAAATGTGCGGGCTGGTTCGAGAAAGGCAGGACGACATGGAACTCTTCGATTCCATGCAGTCAGCCGTGGACAAAATGCAAAAAGCGCACGAAGCACTAGGGCAGGTGTTTTCAGATGAGAAGGCGGACATCAATTCGCTTATCACTGAATTTAGCGCCGAAGCCAAACGGATCAGCAAATATTACAGTTCCCTCAAAACCTCCAAATAATAAATCATGACCTCTCCCGATCCAGATCCCGCGCCCAATCCTGCTCCTGATTGGGATACCTTGACCGTGGCTTTTCAGAACCTTCATGACCAGTTGCAGCAAGCTTATTGGAAAGCGACCTCGATGGAAGCGAAGGATCAAATCACCGACATGACCCACGATGTGAGTTCAGTTCTGACGAGCCTCTACCAAGGCGAGCTTGCTGATAATACGCAACAATATAAACGGTTAAGCGTCCAAATAAAATCCGTCAACAAAGACTTGGGCAACTTTCAAAAGCAAATTAACAACCTGGTAAACGATGTGAACATTGCGACACAGGTGGTCAGCGCGATCGCGCAGGCGGCCGACCAGTATGCGAAAGTTTTTGCATAACCAAGGAGCACGCAGGATTTCAGCGTTCTAGGTTTTCGGCGTTTCGGCTTTTATGTTCACCGCTGCTTTGGTGCGGGGATTAATTCGCTGATACCGCGGTTGCAGACGGCGGCTAGGTGGATGTCGGCCCGGAGTTTGCTTTTCACTATTTCATATAGCTCGTCCCCGCCGGCGAAATTGACGTGGAGGACGAAGAAGTCGCTGCTGTTGTAATCCGTGTCAAGGGACTAGCGGGGCCGAAACCGCCGCATTTTTCATCAACTTGACCCAACATCCGGAAATGAGCTGACCTGCTTTTTGTGTGGCGATTTTCGGTTGCCATTGGTGGCAACGGGTTTAATCTTTGTCGAAGAGTTGTGGCGTTGGGAAATGATGAAAGGACAATCGCTGATTTTAGGAACAAATTTATGGCTGACTTAAGCTCAATCAAAAACATCGTGGTCGTGATGATGGAAAACCGTTCCTTTGATCACATGCTGGGATATTTAAGCCTCGATCCGTTCAATCGCAAGGATATTGACGGCCAGAGCCTTGACCCGGACTGGTTGAAACGGTTCACCAATTTTGACGAGGGCAACGCCATTCAGCCGTTCCATTCCTTGGATCCCCAGACCATGCCGGCGGCGTTTGATCCACCGCATGAGCGCAGCAACATCGCCGCGCAAATTGACCCGCGCCAGGACGACAGTTTTCCATTGAATGGCTTTGTCAGTTCCATTCCACCGAAGATTTCCACCGACCCGGCCGTAAGACGTTTGGTCATGAGTTATTTCGGCGCCGAGCAAGCTCCGGTCAATGATTTCTTCGCAAAGAATTTCACGGTTTGTGACCGCTGGTTTTGCTCCTTGCCGGCGGGCACGCAACCCAACCGCTTGATGTCCA
>ODAK010001264.1_pt1 | contig 28034 bp, 22 predicted proteins | sample 1539591 | NCBI WGS metagenome assembly ODAK01 (sample SAMEA3539303, study PRJEB22396) | soil metagenome | biome: tundra; feature: field; material: soil | place: USA | collected 2010-05 | depth 0.15 m
GACTGGAGTTCAGACGTGTGCTCTTCCGATCTCGGCATATTCCAGACCGAAGCCAGGACAATGTCAAGAACTGGCCCACGTTGAATCGTTCTATGGTAATGGCGAAGACGACCCCGCAGTTTCGTCAGAATTGTCAGTATCAAGAATTTCGAGGTATTGCTTAAACCGGCGCTTGCGGTCAGCCAGCCCGTTCAATCCGCCGTTCACAATTCTCGTCACGCCCGAGACGCTCCTGGCGCGTGCCCGAGACCCTAACCGCGGGTCCCTTTGCCAAAACCACACTGCGATGCGTGCGGCCGTATTCGGATTTTCGGCGAGTTCGGGATGATGAACCAAGTCCAAGCCGAGCGCTTGACCTGCATTCATATAGTTTGATCGTCCGGTAAGGTGTATATATCCACGACCGATATAGCGAGCACCGTCTCCCTTCTCCACATTTCCAAGATCCTTTCGGCCACCGTAGATCCGTTCGGCAATTGCATCGAATCCTTGCTTCACCACTTCCTCGGCATCCTTCAGGCTTTTGAAGCGTTTGGGAAATACGGCAAGCAGTCGGGCGGCTGAATAGTTCATGTTCTCCCGCAGCTTACGAAAATCCTTCGACTCATGGGCAACCTGCGCAAGAAACATCGCCCTCTCGGTCACATTCGTGATGCCGGCATCATCAAGTACTGTCAACAGGTCACGCTCTTGTGGTTTGAGATATTGCGGAGCAAATGCAACAGTTGGGGATTTGTCGAGTTGCTCGACTCGCGAGACCATACGGCTCCGCGCCATTGTTCCGGGATCAATCCAGTCGTCGCCCAGGATTGAACCGCACATTGGACCAGGAATTCTCAACATCGCTGCCTCTTCAATCGAAAGGTTGCCAAATCGTGCATGTTTCCAAGTTTAACGAACTTTGTCTGGCAGCGTTCTTTGGTGATTTTTTTGCCGGTCGCAGATGCTCAGGGAACATCAAACCCGATGGTGTCTTCATTTAACGCGGCCTGCCTGAACAGGTCGGGGCCAAGTTCCGAAGCGATTTCACCCTTGCACACGATATTGGCTCGTCTCTTTCCATTCTTTTCGACAGCGACACCGGCCTTCTCACCCCAATTTGAACTGATAGCGGTGTAAACGACATAGTCATATCCACCTTCGCTAAAGCGGAGGTATGCTCCGCCGCCGCCGGAAAAGGTCAATGATCTCGAATTGGCACTTTTCGCGGGTGGGGTAGAGTTCTCCGAAGGGATCGTCAGTTCGGGCTTGCCTGCAGGTCCGAATCGGTATTGAAGATAACCTCGATCCGCCGCCCAGCCCTTCGACGCGCAGACCGAGATCAATTTTTTTCCAGTACTGCAACTGAAAAGATTGTCCTCATTTTTCTGACAGAGCGTAGGCGCGCCGCCGGCACTTGCCGAAATGGCGCAAATCACCAGTCCCACGATATAGCATTTCATTGTTTTCTTCGCTTGAACGACCCGCATGCTTTTCCGGCCGACGCCGATTAACGTGGAATGTATCCGCCGCCAATTGGCATCTGTGGATTCATGCCCGGCGGCTGCGCGCCCATCGGATTGCCTCCACCCTGGTAGCCGCCGCCCGGCGGGTAGGCGGACTGCGGCGGACCGCTGTCGAGCGCGCCGATTGCGATGCGGATCGCGTTGCCGGGGTGATACGGCACGGTCGTTGTGATATCGCGTCCGTTGTAGCGGTACACGACCGAGTAGCCGCGGAGAATTTCCCGCGTTGAGCCGTCTACGGTGCGGCAGCGATCGACCGGCGCTTGGGCTTGCTGCATCGGATATTGCCCCTGCTGCATCGGATACTGACCGGGCGCTTGGGGATTCGACATCAGGCGATCCCCGACCATGGCGCCGCCGATTGCCCCGGCCGCCGTTGCGGCGGTTCGCCCCGAGCCTTGTCCGACCTGATTGCCGAGCAACGCACCGGCTCCGCCGCCTACAATGGCGCCCGTGAGCGAGCCGCCGCTATCCGGGTTCGCCATGCGGTCGCCGACGACCGTTCCCGCCACGGCCCCAACTGCAGTGGCCGCGTCGCGTCCGCGGCCCTGCCCAACCTGGCTACCCAGCAAAGCTCCTGCGACACCACCCGCTATGGGAGCCAGCACACTGCGTTCCTGCGGCGGTTGCTGAGGCGCCCCGGCCATCGCCTGCGGCGACATGCCCGCCGCGCCCGGGGCGCCGCCAGCCATCATCGGCTGCGCAAAACATTCCCGGGCATCGGCCACGGGTCCGTAGAGCGGGGTTACGGAAACCACCGGCGCCACATCGATGAAATCCATCGCCAGCCCCTGACTGGCGAAAGCGGCACCAATCACCGCACCCAGCATCCTTGTCGTCATGGCTTTCTCCTTTGTGTCGCCTCGCCCCGCATCCCGCGATCACCTGCGCGTGAATCAAATCCTACACCCAATTCGATGCGTGTCGAGAAACTACGGCGCAGAGCGGTCCGCCAGGTCTGCGGGAGCGGTTGGCGATCTTGCTTAAGACCCGGAACATCAGGCCGGCATAATCTGGCGCTTGCCGATTTGCGCTTCGCCGTTCACCTGCGTGAGGGTCAGCGCAATGGCTGGAGCCTCGCCCTCCGCGACGAATCGTTCCACCGGCCCGAACAACTGCCTGACTTGCTCTGGACCGCAAGTCGGGAGAAAGGCACGCAGCACCCGCGGATCGTAGTAACGGAACATCATCGGCTTGCCCTCGGGCCCGTACATGATGTTGAGCTTGCGCAGGTGAAACCGCAGGTCCCTGAGGTCGCAGTTCGCCACGGCGAAGAGGCCCCAATGATTGCCCCAGCCATAGGTAATGACCCATTCGGCAAACTTGCTGCCGCGATCGAGCGCGACCAGATACGGCGCGACTTCGGCCATGTCGGGCGCAAGATCGCCGCGATACAGGCATTCGAACTCGGGACGCGGATCAGCGTAGAGCCGATCGAGCAGATTCGGACAGCTCGCGCCGTCGAGCACGCAATAAACCTTGTCCTGCGGCGACATCCATAGCAACTGAGTGAGCGCGTTGATTGCTTCCGGACCGATCATTGATCAGTGCTCCCTTTTTGCTCGGCGATCACGGCCACAGCGTGAATCGCATCAGCTTCCTATGTCGCAGAACGGCGCGCCCGATTGCGCCGCCTGCTTCAGCGCGACAGCTTGCGGGCTGTAACTCGTGGCTTTGGGCGGCTTGGGCTTGGGCGGCACGTCGTCCTTGGCGCCGGCCTTGGCGTCGTCCGCGGCCTTCGGATCCTTGGGCGGCGCGGGCGATGAACCGGAGCCGCTGCCCGCAGACCCGCCGCAGTTGATCTTGGTCAGCGTACCCTGGATGTCCACGCCGCTAGACGTTATGTTGATGAAGTTGCCGCCGACCTTGAGCGAAATCTGGGTACCTGCTTCGAGTATCAGGTTCATCCCGGCCTTGAGATGGATTTCCATTCCCGAATCCAGCGCGCTCCTCATACCGACCATGTACTGGAGGTCCTGCTCGACCTTGAGCGAGGCGGTGCCCGTTACTTTCTCGTTCAAGTCGCCCTTGACCGCAAGATGCTGGTCCTTTTCGACCTTTTCATAGCGATCCTTCTCGATGATGTGGTGCGAATTCTCGCCGATGAATTCGAGCCTGTCCTTTTTCACCCGCAGGTCCAGCTGTTTCTCGCCGTGAATGAAGATCTGCTCGGAGCCCTTCTTGTCTTCGAGGCGTATCTCGTTGAAGCCGCCTCCGCCTTCGGACGAGTTCGTCTTGATCGTGGACTTCGTCTTCTCGCCCGGCAAGGGATAGGGCGGTTTCGCGACGCCGTTGTAGACGACACCCGTAATGATCGGCCGGTCGGGGTCGCCTTCGAGAAACTCGACCACGACTTCCTGGCCGACGCGCGGCAGAAACATCGCCCCCCAGTTCTTGCCGGCGATGATCTGCGCCACCCGCACCCAGCAGGTGCCGCCCAGACGGTCCCAATGAAACTGCACCTTGACCCGGCCGTGCTCGTCCGGATCGATCTCGCCGCTGCCGACGACGAGCGCGGTCTGTGCGCCCTGTATGATCGGCTTCGGGGTCAGCCGCGGCGCACGAAACGCCTTGTCGGACTTGATTGAAGTCAGGCTTACATGAAATCCGACGCCAACACCGCTGCTGTCGACGTCGCCGGCCGAGACGCTCGTCGCCGCGGAAATGTTCAAATACTCGGCGTTGTAGTCCCGCTGCGGGTGATCGGCGAGTTTGAATCGGTACCCGACTTCAAGTCCGCGCACGTTGCCCGACGGGTTGAACACGCGATACTGGCTTTGCAGTTCCTCCATGCGCGCGCTGGCATAATCGCTGGTGCGGTCCTTGCCCTGTTCCTTGCCGGCTATGTCTACGCTTTCGGAGGGATAGTCGTAAATCTCCAGGTCGCCGAATCCGTGCGAGCGCGGGTCGGCGGCTGCGCTCTCGACTGTTCGCGCGCGGAAAAAATCGTAATCCTTGAGAGAATACTTGCCCGACTGGACCGTGGTTGTCGCAGTCCACTCGTTGATATAGTCCTCGTCCGTGATCTCGTGCAGATCACCGCTCGGGTGAAATTTTATTTTTGCGCAAGCCGGACTTGCCGTGTGTGCGCTGACCGAATCGGCCAGCGCAAGCTTGTGGCTGCCGTTGGCATGCTCGAAATAATAGTAGATCCCTTCCTGCTCGAGCAGGCGGCTGACGAAATTGAAATCGGTCTCGCGATACTGCACGCAGTATTTCCAGGGCGGATGCGTGCGCGAAAGCTTCATCGTGATTTGCCCGCCGTAGATCCCCAGCACCTCTTTGACGATATCGGGCACCGACTTGTCGTTGAATATCCGGCAATCGGAACGGCGGGTCGCGAACCAGATCCACGGATGCACCGCCGCGCGGTACTGGTAAGCGATGCTGCCGCCGAACGCGGGCGTGTGCACTTCCCCCATTTCGGAGAACTGCGTCACGAACGCGTTGATGTAGCGCGGCGCCGAATCCTGCGGCGTTTCGATCGCCACGGTGAGGTTCGTGCCGAGGACGTCTTCCGGCTTGATGTTCGCGCGCTCGCTCAGGAGATCGAGGCTGTACTCGAACATCCGCCCCAGCCCTTCTGTTCCCGCCATGTGCTGCAGCAGAAGCACGTCGGGGCCGAGCTGGGTGTTTACCTGTGCCAGCCGGTATTTGCCCGTTACCGTCGCCATCATGCGCCCTTAGGACCCGCCGGCCATCGGCGCGGCGGACTCACTCGAACACATAACCGAAGTCGCCGGCGTCGACTTTCACGTGCACCCTGCTTACCGGCGTGCCCTGCATCATGCGCGTGAGGAACTCCAGGCTGATGGCGGGCAGGATGGTATTGGTGAGTATGGCGTCGATCATGCGGCCGCCGCTTTCCACTTCCGTGCAGCGGCTTGCAATCAGCTTCACTACCTCGTCGTCGTAAGTGAACGGGATTTTGTGATTGTCGCGAATGCGCTTCTCGATGCGTCCGAGCTGCAACCGCGCGATCGCGCCGATCATCTCGTCCGACAGCGGGTAGTAAGGAATCACCACCAGACGCCCGAGCAGCGCCGGCGGAAAGATCTTGAGCAGCGGTTCGCGCAGGGCCTTCGCGATGCCTTCCGGATCGGGCATCAAGTCCGGGTCCCGGCACAGATTCGTGATCAGGTCCGTGCCCGCGTTCGTCGTGAGCAGGATAAGCGTGTTCTTGAAGTCGATCACCCGGCCTTCGCCGTCTTCCATCCAGCCCTTGTCGAACACCTGGAAGAAAATCTCGTGCACGTCCGGATGCGCCTTCTCCACCTCGTCGAGCAAGACGACGCTGTAAGGCCGCCGGCGCACAGCCTCGGTGAGCACGCCGCCCTCGCCGTAGCCGACGTATCCGGGCGGCGCGCCTTTCAGCGTCGACACCGTGTGCGCCTCCTGAAACTCGCTCATGTTGATCGTGATCAGGTTTTGCTCGCCGCCGTACAGCGTCTCCGCCAGCGCGAGCGCCGTCTCGGTCTTGCCGACCCCTGAGGTTCCCGCCAGCATGAACACGCCGATCGGCTTGTTCGGGTTGTCCAGCTTCGCGCGCGCGGTCTGGATACGGCGCGCGATCATTTCCAGCGCGTGATGCTGGCCGATGATGCGCTTGCCGAGCGCGTCAGCGAGCTTGAGAACCGCGTCGATCTCATTCGCGACCATGCGCCCTACCGGGATGCCCGTCCAGTCCTCCACAACGGAAGCTACGGCTTGATGGTCTACCGTGGGCAGCACCAGCGGGCGTTCGCCCTGCTGAGTATGCAATTTCGACTGCAGCTCTTTGAGTTGTTCCAGCAATGCTTGTCGCTGCGCCGCGTCGAGTTGAGGTGCCGGAGGAGCGGCCGGCGACGCTTCGATCTTGGTTTTTGTGGCCGCCGCATCGGCCGCCTGCTCCAGGGTGCTGGCAGTGCCCTCGACCTTGCCGAGTTCGCCGCGCAGCCGTTTGCGCAGTTCGAGAATCTGATCGACCAGTTCTTTTTCCGCCTTCCAGCGCGCATCGAGCTCCGCCAGCCGGATCCGCTCGGCGGCAATCTTCTCTTCGGCCGCAGTCTTGCGTTCGGCCGTGTCTATGCCGACAGCGGTCTCGCGCCCGATGATCTCCAGCTCGTTCTCCAATGCCTCGATGCGCCGCTTGGAGTCCTCGACCTCAGGCGGCATCGTGCTCTGACTGATGGCAACGCGGGCACAAGCGGTATCGAGCAGGCTCACCGACTTGTCCGGCAGCTGGCGCGCGGGAATATAGCGGTGGGACAGCCTGACTGCGGCTTCGAGCGCCTCGTCGAGCACCTGCACACGATGGTGGCGCTCCATGGTCGATGCGACCCCGCGCATCATCAGTATCGCCTTGTCCTCGCTCGGCTCGGCTACCTGCACCGTCTGAAAACGGCGAGTGAGCGCCGGGTCCTTCTCGATGTACTTCTTGTATTCCGCCCACGTTGTCGCCGCCACGGTACGCAGCGTGCCGCGCGCGAGTGCGGGTTTGAGCAGATTTGCGGCATCGCCCGTGCCGGCAGCGCCGCCCGCTCCCACCAGCGTATGAGCCTCGTCGATGAAGAGAATGATCGGCTTGGGCGAGGCCTGCACTTCTTCGATTACCTGTCGCAGACGCTGCTCGAATTCGCCCTTCATCGAGGCGCCCGCCTGCAACAGCCCGACGTCCAGCGCCCTGAGACTCACGTCTTTGAGCGACGGCGGCACTTCTCCCGCCGCAATGCGCAGCGCGAAGCCCTCTACCACCGCTGTTTTGCCGACGCCCGCCTCGCCGGTGAGGATGGGATTATTCTGGCGCCGGCGCATCAGAATATCGATGACCTGCCGAATTTCCTCGTCACGCCCGACGATGGGATCGATCTTGCCTTTCCGCGCTTCTTCGGTCAGGTCGACCGTGAAGCGATGCAGAGCCTCCTGTTTTCCCATTTGAGCAGGCGCCACTGCGCCACTCGCCTCTCCCGGCACCGCGCCCCCGCCAACCTGCGATCCGTCTTGTGCGCTCAGTCGGTCTTCCGGAGATCCGCCGACGATCTTGTGGAACTCGTCCGTCAACGTGTCGGGCTTGATGTTCTGGAACTCGCGCGATATCGCAAACAGTGCATTGCGCAGCGTTGAGGTCTTGAAGCAGCCGACAATCAGGTGTCCGGTGCGCACCGAACCGTCGCCGAACATGAGCGTGCCATAGACCCAGCCGCGCTCGACCGCGTTTTCAATGTGCTCGGAAAGATCCGAGATCGAACTGGATCCACGCGGCAGCGCGTCAAGAGCGCGCGTCATGTCTGCGGCCAGCCGCGACGCATCCAGGCCGAAATGCTTGACGATGCGGTGAAGGTCGCTGTCCTGGTTCTGCAATATCTGGTGCAGCCAGTGCACCATCTCCACATACGGGTTGCCCCGCAGCTTGCAAAATACCGTCGCGCCCTCTATGGCCTTGTAGCCCAGAGAATTCAGTTTGCCGAAAAGAGAAACACGGTTGATGTCCGACATTGGGTTTTTTCCTGTGTTATGGTGCGAAATCCCTATAGTGCCTCAGTCGTGAACCCGGTCCGCGCGGATCGCGTATTCCCGGCATCGAGCCGCCGATCAACGCTCAGCCTGCGAGGCCCCCTCGCCGGCGCCGAGCGCCGGTCAATGATCGCTCAGATCGCGTGCGTTGCGCAATCCCTGCGCTACTGTCCCTCCAGCACCAGATCGTCCGCGTCGCGCTCGCTAAGCCGGGTTCCCAGCCACGTGGTCCAGCCAAGCTTTCCCGTATAGCCCAGAAGCAGAGGTGGCACATCGTCGCGCTTGAGTACCAGCCGGCAGTCCCACTTGAATTCGAATCCCGTGTAGTTGCGGATCCAATGCGCGAGACGCTGATAGCTCGATTGCCCCGGCAGAAAGCGGTCGTACTGGACTTCTGTAAGCGGCCCGATGACGACCCGAAATTTCGATTGCAGGTCCCATACCCGGCTGCCGATGACCGCGGTGCGGCCCAGCAACGACGACCCATGCTGCCCGAGCTTCGTATACAGTTCTTCGGGCAACAGCATCCAGTGAGCCACGAGTGGCTGGATCTGGACCGGAACGCGGAAAAACTCCCGCAGGATCGACTCCAACCCCGCGGCATTTCTGGACTGGCGCCCAAGCAGCCCCGTGAACGACAATTTGGCGGCGTCCGGCACGGAATCGCGTCCGCGCAGCGAGGGCACCGCAAGCCCAATGAGCGCACCCAGGTAAAGCGCGAACCGGTCGCGGTCCGGACGGTCCCTGCTCACAGTCGGCTGTGCACGGGCCCAGGCACGGTAAAACAAGCTGACCAGCCGGTGATGAAAAATATCGAGAAACCGCACCAGTGTCCGATCGCCCGCGTTCCTGAGACGATCGCGCGCAAACTCGGTCAGATGCAGCGGCAACGGCCCATTCGGGCCGAACAACCCAAAGAAACTTTCGATCAGCCAGGGCGGCCGGCCATCTTTTCCCGGCGTGAAAGCAGCAAGCGTGGCGGTTGCAAATGCGAGCGACGGGTCCTGCCCGAATCGCACGGGATCGTCCTGCGGACGACGCGCCTCGCCGATCCGCGGATGATCCGGAAACGCGCACTCTATGCGTCTTAGCGCCTGATAGAAGTCGAAACTATAGGGCGCCGCAGACAGTGCCTGAAAAAGCGCTAAATGGCGGGACGCGTCCCGATCATCGCTGGCCACCGCATTACCTCCCCTCTTCCTGTAACTTTGAGAGCGGTCTCAACGAACCCGTTGATCGACGCATGCCGCGCAAGGTAGTGGCGAAGCACAGCCGCCATCATAAATGCGCCTGCGCCACCAAGCCCCGCCTCATCGATCTCGAGAACCGCCTCGACGCCCCGTCCGAACGCCACCGGCCCCGAAGTCGGCAGCCTGCGCACAATTTGCCGGGACGCAACCGATCGCAGTGCCGCGATCTGCTTGCGCACATGCGGCTCGGAATGAACCGCGCACAAGGCGAGAAGCTCGCGCAAGGCCTCCGCACCCTGTTGTGAGTTGCTGTCGAGCAAGGAAAGATAGTTCTGGGACAGCAATCCGATCAGGCGCCAGGTCGATTCACCGGGGGCATGCGCAGCCACCGGCGCTGTGGGTCCCTTGCGGCAGCGCACGGCTTCGACAGGTGCAGAGGCCTCAAGCGTAAAATCGCCGCGCTGCGAACCAATTGGCATGCGCAATGGCAGATCCCGGTTCGTGCACAGCGTCTGGACTCCAAGCTGGCGCAGATCGCCGGAAAACGGCGCCTCCTTGCTGTCGACCAAAGACAGATAAACGTCGCTGCCGACGTAATTGGTACGCGGGCCGATCCGGCGTTGTTTCTCGGAAAGAAGGCGCGGCGTACGGCGCGCGGTAAAATACGCCTCGCCCTCCAACTCTGCGCGCTCGTCGTATACCGCGTAGAACGGCAGGAACTCCTGTTGCGCCTCGATGTTTTCGCCGAAACCCGTGACGGCCGAGACGCGGTACACCTCGAAATCCATCGGGCGCGTTCGATCCGGGACGACGTGATACTCGTGTACCTGGTCGGTGATGTGAATGCGATCGACCCGTTTGGGGAAAAGATTGATCGCCGGCGTGCAAAAAAGCGCGAAATCATCCGCCGATACGCTGCCTTCCAAGACCGGTTCATGACGCGACAGCGGCACCACGATTTCCACTTCGTTGCTGTCTGCCGCACGGAAACCTTCCGCCAGCCCCCCCAATTCCACGAAAAGGAAACGGCCGGGAAACAGGAAGTACTCCTGCAGCAGCCGATGCCCCTGAAACGTGCGCGGTCCTGCCGGCAGCATCGCCTCGGCATCGCTGAATCCCAATCCCCGTATGCACTCTCGGGGCTGCAAACGCCCCAAAACGCGCTTCTGCCCGGGAACAGCGAGAAATATCCCTTCCGCCGCGCCGAGCAGCATTTCGTACAGGCGGTTCGCAATGTTCTCGGTGCCGCAAAGAAACACGGGCAGGCTTTTCGCGGAAAGCTGGTTGAACTTGAGTCCGGCAGTCGTGCGCAGCTTAATTCTGAGCACCGCCTGGGGCGCACGCGCGAGCGCAAGGCCGGGCGGAAAATCTCCCGCGTAGGATCTGTACGTTGCTTCAACGACCTGCAGGGGCAACAAGGTCACACCTTGCGACGTCCGGTACTCGCAAGGCGTTACGGCCTCGGCGCTGCGCTGCGCAATCAGCGCGCTGCCGCTAGGCAATTCGACGCCCTTTGCGAGCGCCGCGTCGTCATAGTTGGGTGACATCTGGACCACGGCAGCCGAAGGCATCGGGCACAGGTAGTCCGGGTAGACCATCTGCAGCAGGTTTTGTGTGAAACGCGGAAACTCCGAGTCGATGCGCAGCTGAACCCGTGCGGCGAGAAACGCAAATCCCTCGATCAAACGTTCGACGTAGGGATCCGAACAGTCGATCCCGGAGATGGCCAGTCTGGCCGCAATCTTGGGAAACTCCTGGGCGAATTCGGCCCCGGTCTCGCGGATGTACTGCAGTTCCTGGCTGTAATAGTCGAGCAGCCTTGGGTCCATTAGCGCCGGCCCGCCTCTTTTACCGCATTCTGGCCACTTTCGAGATCGACATCCGTGTGAAGCAGAAGCGCGATGGGTGCAGGCTGCGCCCATAACCTGCACTCAATATCGAATGAAAGTCTGTTGTGGTGGTGTTCGTCGTCCTGGACGCGTCTGGCCCTCACGCGCACGCTGTCGGCGAGCAATCTCGGCTCGAAGTCGACAATCGCCTGGCGCAGCGCGATTTCGCCCGTTCGCAGGTCCACGCTTGATGCCGTCGTGCCGGAAAAGGCGGGAATGCCGTAATTCACCACGGAACTGGCTACGAGCGGGTAATCTTCCAGCTCGCCCGAACCAGCCATTTGCGTTGTATTGAAGAGCCAGTTTATATCTCTCAGCACGCTCTCCCTCAGCCTCGAAAGAGTGAAAACCCTTTTGTCGGTCGATTCGGCGCGCGCCTGGGGTTCGTCGTCGATCAGACGGTCAAGCAGCGCGGGCTGAAGGCGGTCCTGAGTTTGAAGCTCGGCCATTAGGTGCGCCTTGGGCCTTTGCAGCGCACACGCTTGCGCCGCGAACCAAGGTCGTCGCGTTCGGGCCGCTGGCTCTCCGGACAATTCGAGTGGCGCTCGACGCGCGTTTTCCCGACGCCGATCACGCAGCGCCCTCGGGAATCCCCGATTGCAGGTCGACGCGCCGCGCATCCATGATCGGGAATTCTCCGGCATCCGTGGCAAAAATGCGCTGTCCGAGCCCAAGGAACACGCCAGCCGAAACTTCGTTCCAATCCGTCTTGCGCGCAATCTGGATCAATCCCTCGGCATGACGTTCCGATCCAGGGTAGCGGGTCGGGATGAACGCCACCGATTCTCCGCCGTTCGCAAACGTCAGCTGCGCAGGCATCCAGACGCAGTCACGCAGGTCGGCCGGAGCTTCGATCACCAAGGTGCGCAGGCGGTGAAACGGGATCCAGTAATATTTTCCATTGACAATCGCCTCGCACACCGGCCCTAGGCGGCTGTCTGCATCGGCAATCCACTCAAAAGGCGTGCCGTCAAGCTGGCCGGCCGTCGCAGGCGCCTGCTCCAGAGCGGATTCGCGTAAGCCGTTTGCTTCGGCGTGTTTGCCTTGCGCGGTCAGGCGCAGGGCTTCGAGCAAATGCGCGATCCATTCTTCGGGGTCGCCGAAAATCAGCGGCACCTTCTCGCCGCTGAACACTTTACCCCGGAATACCTCGCAGTTCAGCGTCGACCCATAGGTCTGCACCATGGGAAGCGTCTTGGCGTCGAGTTCGCCGACAACAGCGAGTTGGTTTGCCGCGCGCTCCCATGCTCCCATGACCGAAAGCAGCTGAAACAGGAAAACTCGGTGACTGGCGTTTGCCGGACTTTTGCGAACGTCCTCTTGCACCTGTGCCAGCGCCTCGGCCAGCCGCCCTTCCCGCACCAAGTCGGTCGCCAGCATTGAAACCCCTCATCAGCGGAGCGTTGCGGAAAACTGCCTTGCCTACAATCGACGTTCGAGCCAGCGGACCGCGGCCCCCCACCTTGCCACTGCCGATGCTGCTGACGGGCACGAAGCCATAGGCTTGCGCGTCTGGCGGCAAATCACGCAGTTTGACTAGTTTGAACTAGCCAAACTTCGTATTGGCGGCAATGTTCCATCCTATCGTCGCGGGTCCGCCGTCAGCGCTGCCATCCCCTTTCTGCTTCTGGTACTCGACCTTCACCTTGGCGAAGTTCAGCGTGACGTTTTCAGTGAGCCGGTCCTCGCCGCCGCTGCCGCCGGTAGACACCCCTGAAACCATTAGATCGTTCATCGTTATCTTGAGGTACTCGAGAGGATGTTCCCCCGCCTTGCGCACCGTAAGGACCGCGTTGGGGAAATGTTTCCCGTTGCAGCATGCGAGTTGCAGAGCGGTGCTCCCGAAGTCGATGTATTTGGTGAACGACAGATCCTGGATGTTGACCTTGCCCGCACCTGCACCGGTGCCCATGTGCGCTGTGCCGGATTGGCTCATACCCCAACTCCACGCGAGCACATCTATTTCGCCCTTATGTTTGGCATCCGCTGACTCGCCTGTGACTCCGTCAATCTTTAAGAACATGTCCACTGCCATGACCGTACACTCCTTATTAATTGTTCAACCGCCATTCGCGCGCGCATCCCCGGCAAGGCCAGTGCTCGCGCTGAAATTGAACCCGCCTATGCAAAAAATTCTGCGTCCGGTGGTGCGGAATGCTCAGCCACCTTGCTTCCCAGACGGCAGCTTCGTTACCAGCCGCAACGACACGGTCAGTCCCTCAAGCTGGTAATGGGGCCGCAGGAAGAACTTGGAGGTATAGTAACCGGGATTCCCTTCCACTTCCTCGACCACGACCTCCGCCGCTGCGAGGGGCCGCTTGGCCTTCGTCTCTTCCGACGAGTTTGCCGGATCTCCATCCACATACTGCAGAATCCAATCCTGCAGCCAGCGCTGCATTTCCGCGCGTTCCTTGAACGACCCGACCTTATCGCGCACCATGCACTTCAGATAATGCGCGAAACGGCAAGTCGCGAACAAATAGGGCAGCCGCGCCGCAAGGTTCGCGTTTGCCGTTGCATCCGGATCGGTGAATTCCGCGGGCTTTTGCAGCGATTGCGCGCCTATGAACGCGGCGAAATCGGCGTTCTTGCGGTGAATCAATGGCATGAAACCGTTGCGGGCGAGTTCGCCCTCGCGGCGATCGCTGATCGCGATCTCGGTCGGGCACTTCATATCGACCCCGCCATCATCGGTCGGGAAAGTATGGCATGGCAGGTTTTCTACCGCACCGCCCGATTCGATGCCGCGTATCCTGGTGCACCACCCGTATGACTTGAACGCCCGGTTGATATTGGTGGCCATTGCATACGCAGAGTTGGCCCAGGTATAGCGGTCGTGCTGCTCGCCCTCTACGTCTTCTTCAAAATTGAACTCGTCTACCGGATTCGTCTTTGCGCCATAAGGGGTTCGCGCGAGAAACCGCGGCATCGCCAGTCCGAGGTAGCGCGCATCCTCCGATTCCCGCAGGGAACGCCAGCCCGCGTACTCGGGCGAACTGAATATCTTGGTCAGGTCACGCGGATTGCTGAGTTCCCGCCACGACTCCATTTGCATGACGGTCGGCGAGGCGCCTGCGATGAAAGGGGCATGAGCAGCCGACGCGATCTTGGCCATCTCGCCTAGCAACTCGACGTCGGGCGGCGTCTGATCGAAGTGGTAGTCGCCAACCAGGCAACCGAACGGTTCGCCGCCGAGCTGGCCGAACTCCTCCTCGTAAACTTTCTTGAATACGGGACTTTGATCCCACGCCGCTCCCTTGTATCGCTTCAGTGTGCGGCCGAGTTCCTGCTTGGAGACATTCATGACGCGAATCTTCAACGTCTCGTCCGTCTCGGAATTGGTCACGAGATAGTGCAGTCCGCGCCACGCGCCTTCGAGCTTCTGGAAATCCTCGTGGTGAAGGATGAGGTTGATCTGGTCCGTCAGCTTCTTGTCGATCGCGGCAATGATCGCCTCGATCGACTCGATGGCATCTGACGAGATGAGCCGCGTATTGACGAGCGCGTGTTCGGCGAGTGTACGAACAGCGCCCTCCACCGCCACCTTCGCCTGATCGGTTTTTGGCTTGAATTCCTTCTTCAGCAACGCTGAGAATTCATCCAGTTGCACTTCGCCGGTTGCGGCTTGTGCCTGAGTCTTGTTTTGAGCTTCAGCCATGTGTCACCTTTTCAAGAAATTCGCAAATCGTGACCAGGAATCCTAATCGGCCTTGTCAGCAGACGGCTCGGGCTTTGGCGCCGAGGTGAGCGACTGCAGCAAAGTCGGATCTTGCAGGACTTTCGCAATCAGGTCCTCCGCGCCGGTCTTGCCGTCCATATAGCTCAGCAGGTTGGTCAACTGCGTCCTTGCTTCGAGCAGCTTGTTCAGCGAATCGACCTTTTTTGCCACGGCGGCGGGCGAGAAGTCGTCCATGCTCTCAAAGGTAATATCGACGCTGATGTTGCCTTCCCCGGTGAGCGCATTGGGAACCTGAAATGCCACGTGTGGCTTCATCGATTTCAGTCGCTCGTCGAAATTGTCCACATCGATTGCCAGGAACTTGCGATCTGCCACGGCTGGCAGCGGCTCGACCGGTTTGCCCGAGAGATCCGCCATCACGCCCATGACAAAGGGCAATTGAACCTTCTTTTCGGCGCCGTAGACCTCGACGTCATACTCGATCTGAACGCGCGGCGCACGGTTGCGGGCAATGAACTTTTGGCTGCTTTTTGCCATGGCTTAACTCCCCTTTCAGGCTATCACAATAGTTACGCGACCGCCAAGCGGCCGCATCTCGTCTACGGCGAAGCCGCTGTGCTTTGCGTCTGGGCCGTGCCCGCCAATTTCTCTATCTCTGGCAGCGACTCCGGCGCCAGATCCTGAATGATATCGATAAAACTGCGATCCAACAATCGCCGCGCCCGATGCAGGAGAATCGGCGCAGGATTGCTAGGCTCCGTTCGCTGCAAGAAATCACATAGCTGCTCCAGAATCCGCTTGACGTCCTCGCGCGACCGAATTTCGCCTGTCGAGGTGTGCGTCCCGCGGCGATCTCCGCCGGCATCGTCCGCAATGGACGACTGACCGGCAGCGTCAGCCGGAATTCCTCTTGCCAGGAATGCAATTCCGCTCTGCAGTATCTTTTCGAGCGGCGCAAAATCCGGGCCCGTCTTGTCCTTCGTCCTCTCGGTGAAGACCGCTTCGATTGCCCGCAGATCCTCACATGCTCGCTGCAAAGATTCCATTCTTGCGAGCGCGTAGTCGCCTCCTGCTTGGGTTAACGCGCCCAAGAGCAATTCCAAGGACGGGCCGCCCTCTCCCTCTGGCGGCGAAGTCCGTTGTTCGGCTATTTCCAGATCCCGGAAAGAAAAACGTCCAACTGATTTCGCCTCGACCAGGTAGGTCTTGCGAACGACGCCGACCAACCCGTTCAGGTCGGACAACGGCGCAAGTGCGTTAATGCGAAAGACCGGATCATACTCGCCATCGGTTTCCAGCCGCGGATAAAAGTCATCCCAGAACCGCTCTACCAATCCTCTGATAACACTCACTGCCGCCGACAGGCCAACTATGCCGTCCAGTGCGGTCTCCGCCTGTGTGAGCTGCACTGCGACCCGCAGATCTTTTGATCGCGCGAGCAGCTCCAGAGCCAGGCGCCGCACCTCCTTCCAGTTTGGCTCCTTGGCGGGAATGACTTCGTTCCCGGAATAACGCTCCGGCTCACCTGCGGCTGCCCGTTCAAGCTCGGCAAAACTCGCGTCGTACTCGAGGTTTTCCCCGCAGGGAGACTCCTCGCTTACAGGAGTCAATAGCTGATCAACATCGACGCCAGACATGCGTTATCCGCCTCCCCTTGGATCTAGAGCAATTCCCGCGGCCGCGGCCCGGCAGAACTTACGCCATGCAGCACCGCGAATCATTGACGATTCTCCGAATGGCGCCGGACCGAGAGTGTGCAGCAGTCTACCGGCTTAATCTGCCGGTCGCAATGCCGCTCCGCCGGCCGCGCCCGCGAGCGAACCCAACTCCCAGCCATGCTTTTCCCATTGCCCGTCCAGCATAGCGCAGAATCGCGCCGACGGGGGAAGGGCTTTGGTCACGAGCAGAACTGCCATTTGCCCCGGCGAACTCATATCAGACCAGACACAATCATATGGCCCCACCTCGACCTGTTCGCCGCGGAGCGTTGCCCGGATGGCGTCCGACGAACTGGATTGGCCTGTTGTAACCTTGAATGCCGAGAATACCCGCGCGGCTATCGGCAGCGTATCGTCTGACGCATCTGCGCGCACAATGAAGCGCTCCGGAAACAGCAGTCGTTCCAGCTGTCGGTCCAGCGCGTCGAACTGCACGTCGGCGCCAAATGCCGCCGCAGTTTCGCGCTCCAGGTCCGAATACCAGGAAGCCGCAGCCGTCATGGTCTCGAGCACATCGATATTGCTCGGCAATGCCGCAGCGACCGTTAGCGGAAAGCGGCGGCCCACGCGGTCGGCGCTGGGTTGCAACAGCCCCGCCCAGGCGAACTCGCCGCAGGTACCGGGGGCAAGAAGAAATCGCCACACCGGCGCATCACGATAGCTTTCCTCCCAGGCGTCGCCCAAGGCGAGTTTGCTTTCGGAGATGCCCTGCTGCAACCACGCGTCCCACGGAACCACAAACTCTTGCGGCAACCGCCGCAGCACGAAATCACCATGGCTGGGCAGCTTTCCATAGAGGCCTGTTTGGCCTACCGGCTGCGGCAACATCAATTCGGACATCTAAACCCCTCCAATGCCTTCAGTTGGAAGGGATTATAGACGCTTGACGACACGCGCAAGTCGAACACTATCCTGCTCCCTTCCAAGGAATAGCTGAGTTGCAGCCTGTCTGACTGTGCCGTCGCTTGCGGGTTGCCCCGATCGACCATCCGGAACAGGGCCCACGTACCTTCAAACGTCAGCGTGGCGCCTGTAGGGTAGGCCTGCAGTCGTATGCGTCCGCCGGGACGTTGACTTGGCCAGGTGATCCTTACCGGCATCGATGCGACCCGGTCAAAGCGCAATACCTGATTATCGATTTCCAAAGTCACATGGGTTAGACGGTCGTCGAGGGAAGTCAGACCCAGTTCTGCCGTGGCTGCCGGTGCCTTTGCCCCGCCGCGGAAGAACGCGTCGCGTATGGCTGCAGCGTTCTGAAACTGCGCAATGATGCTTGCGCTTGGACCGGCGCCTCCCGAACGCGACCGCCACGCGGCCCCCGATGTGTCCACCAGCCCGGCAAGGTTCTTCTGAAAAAAATCGTCAAGGTCTCCGCCCGGCGCAAACACCTTGCTAAAGTCATCAAGCGTGACTTCGCTGCTTGCATTGCGAACAAATGGATAACGACCACCAATTGCTTTGGCGCAAAAAGCGGCCGCTCCCTTTGCGCCGCCGGTGATCACACTTCCCGTAGCGGCTCTAATCTGAGAATCACTGGTATCGACGAGGGAACGCAGGACTTCGCGCACAGGCGCAGGTCCCTGTTCGGCGTCGGCGCGAAGCCGCGCTGCGCCGGCGGGCTGCAATACCTGCGTGTCATGACGGCGGACCGATTCATCAACTGCCACGAGCTGCGTATAGTACTCGTTCATCGATGCAATCAACGTATCGACCGGCGCGCTTGCACCGGCGGGCGCAATCGCGAACGTCCGCAGCAACTTGAAATGTTCGTCCACCGTGGCTTCCGGGCGCGACTGTGACGCAATCTCGACCTTCGACGCAGAGTCGCCGAGGACTCGCCCGAGCATTCTCTTGGTGGTGTCCATCACGGCATCGGTAGCTGCCTTGGTCACCGCAGCCTTTGCTGAACCATCTCCGCCACCGTCTCCCAGTGAAGTCTGTCGCGCCGCAGCCACCGCGAGCCGTTTCAACGGCGAATCCGGGCCTGCAAGAACCTTCGCCAGCTGCACAGTTTGCGACAAGCTCGACGAGGGCGCGAGCCGGATATCCCCGAGGAACTCGTCCCATACCCGTATGTAATCTGCAAGGTAGCGCCGGCGCACTTCCTCGAGAACCTGCCCGGCCTGAGCCCGCGCCGAGCTTGCGAACTTCGGCCCGAGGACCCACGACTCTTCCTCCAGCAGTCGTTGCGTAACCTTTTCGGCCGCGGGCCGAAAAGCCTTGGTGTACCCGTTCACGGTGAAAAGGCCTGGAACACCCCCGGTCAATGGCTGTCGGGACGTGCGCACGAAGACCTGCGCCGTAGCCGGTCCCGCTTCGTCGCTCAATCGGAACGGCGTCAGGTCCTCCGATTCCGCTTCCTGCCTCAGCCGCGCGTAGATTCGATCCGGCAACGACGCGGATGCAAGCTTTTGGCGGGCTTCATTCACCAGTTGCGCGTCCTGCGGATGAACCATTTCTATCGGCCGGTTCTGCAATGCCACGCGCAAATGCTCCTGCAAAGCCGTCACGATCTGCGTCCCGTCTTGGGATGGGAACGCCTGCTCCCAATCGAGGCCCACAAAAGTTTGCAGTGCGTTCGGCTCAAGCAACTTGTCCGAGTACAGCATCAGATATACCTTGAGAGTTTCATACAGGCCCACTGGATTCTCAACCTGGCGCATAAGTTTCTCCAGGCGCAACGCTACGCGAGGCAACAACGCTTCCCTCAGCGCGTTGTTGTATGCCCTCATCGCCTGAGAGGCCATTTTATCGCCTTGATAGAGCCCGAACCCCAGCGACCACGGCACGCCGCCGCCAGAAGCAGCGTAGGGCTCGCCCAGTGCGCGAAGTTCGGACAGAACCGAGGCTACGTACTGAAGGTCGTCCAGCGACGGTGGCGGCAACTTCTCCACTTTATCTTTGACAGCCGCGGTTTTCGCTTCGAAATCAGCTATGAGTGCAACGTTGCGGTAATAGCTGACGCCCCACATCGCGAGCAGGCCAACGCCCAGCACAGCAATGAGCACATACCCGCCCCGCAGCAGCATCTTGAGCTTGCGCTCAAGCTTCGCGTTCGCGCCGACCAGCCCCGCCTCCGGAAAAATCAGGTCCTTGAGCAGATTCGTCAGAAAGAAACTCTTGCCACTAGACACCGAGGGCGGGAGGATTTTTCGCTCGATATTGAAGCTGCGCGCCAGGGTACCGAGAACACGATCGATCGGGCTGCCCTCCTGGGTGCCGCTGGTAAAATAAACCCCGCGCAGCATAGCCTGCTCGGCGTAACGTGAACTTTGGAAGACCGACGCAACAAAGTCGCGCAACAGCGTTTGAAGCCCACTGAATTGCTGGGGAAAGTTGTAAATAAGCGCGCGTCGCTGCTGGTCGCGCTCCTGCAATAGCCGATCGATTACCATGCCGTTGACGCGGACCTCGAGTTGCTGGAACTCGATTACAAAGAGGCTTCCGAAATCAAGTGGATTGGTCGCTTCCGGAGTATGAGGGAACGTCATGCCCCAGACTTGAGCGCGTTCGTCGCGCCCGACGTTGGCGAAAAATTCGTTGAAACCTGCCAACAAGTCGCACTTCGTGACCATTACGTACAGCGGGAAGCGCACGCCTAGCCGGGAATAGAGCTCTGCGATGCGCTGTCTTACTGCATCGGCATAACGAGCCCGATCCGCGTCGTCCCAGACCAACAGGTCCGATACACTTACCGTAATGATTGCGCCATTCAGCGGGCGGATGGGTCGATATTTTTTCAAGAGATCAAGAAACCCAAGCCAGGCGGCCGCATCCGCCTGTTGCTCGCTTTCCTGAGTGGTATAGCGTCCCGCCGTGTCCAGAAGCACGGCTTCGTCAGTGAACCACCAATCGCAATTGCGGGTCCCGCCGACGCCTTTGATCGCCAGTCCCTTTGAACTGTCGCCAAGGGGGAAACTGAGACCGGAATTCATCAGCGCGGTCGTCTTGCCTGAACCAGGAGCGCCAATGAATACATACCATGGGAGTTGATGAAGCAGCCTCTTTTCTCCGCCGCCGCCATCAAAGCGTGCGTTTTTCAAGACCGCCGCCGCCTCCTCGAAGCGTCGGCGAAGTGTCGCAACCTCCTCCGCGCTCTTGCTGGCCAATGCGGCGTCGGCCGCGCCGCCTGATGCGATTTCATCCAGCAATTTCTTGTTGGCCCGCCGTGAGGCCCATAATCGTCCAAGCTCGATACCAAGCCAGACTGCCGCGACCATCACGATCACGACTATGCGGACGATCGTAGTTTCTAGCGGACGAAAGTTGAAAACCGCAATTGCCGGCCCGATAAACCAGACGGCCAATGCAAACGCCAGCACCATGACCGTGCCGAGGAACCATCGATTCATCACTAACTTGCGCACGCTAACGTACCCCAAACGCAGTCAGGCACACGGGTCGCGCGCCTGAGGAAAAAACGAAACCCGGTCGACATCCGTGGACGAACGTCATTGGCTGACCTTCAGGATAATCTCGACGCGCCTGTTTCTTGCTCGATTGGCAGGCGTATCATTGGGAGCAACGGGGAAAGTATCCCCGAGGCCGTCGGCCTTGAGGCGGGCCGCATTGTCGATCGTTTTCGACATCAGGCGAACAACCGACACTGCACGTTCCTGGGACAAATGCCAGTTAGAAGGAAAACGCGCGGTGCGAATCGGGCGGTCATCCGTATGTCCCGTTACGATTACCTGCCCCGGAACCCTGTTCAAAGCGTCGGTGACCCGTGCAATGACCGGCTCGTACGGCTTTTCAATCACGGCGCTTCCGGGCTCAAATAGCCCATCACCCAATATTGATACGCGGCTTGCACTCTCGTCCTCGCTGACCTCGACCAGCCGTTTGTTGATTTCGTCGGCGAGGAAGCCGCTGAGGCGCGGGGGCACTGGCTTGGAGACCACGGTCGTTCGTACCGTTGGGACGCGAAGCTTTGCGAGCATTTCGAAGACGTTGTCAGAGCGTTGATTGAGAGCAAGGCTAAGGCCGATGAACACGCCGGCGAGCGACAATGCCGCTACCGCGGCAGTAGCCCAGAGCGGAAGGAAACGCACCGTCCGTACGGTACTTGTGACAAGCCCGCGCCAGTGTGAAGACAAGTCGCGTTCGGGCTCTCCGCGCTGCTTCCTGATCATGTTGTAAAGGCGCTCGCGCACCTCTTCCAGCTGCGCCCTTCCGTTACTGATGACACGGTACCTGCCTTCGAAACCCAGCGCTAGACAGATATACATCAGTTCCAGAAGAAACAGGTTCTTCGCGGGGTCTTCCGCCATCTTACCAAGCAGGAGAAAGAATTTTTCGCCGCCCGAGGTTTCCTTGTATAAAGTCACAAGCAGGCCAAACCGCGCCCACTGCCCGCCCCCTCCCCAAGGCGTCAAAGAGATCGATTCATCCAACAAGGTACAAAGTGCGTAGCGAGCCACCAATACCTGCTCGCCGGAAATACCGCGGTCTCTGGCGGCCTTTTCGAATGTCACGATCTGGCGCAGCAGTTGATCGCGCAAGGCGTTTGGATCGGGATGGCTGACGGAAGCCCGCAGTTGGGGGACGATACATAGCAGTTGATTGGCGGCTGCGGCGATCGGATTGATGCCAGAGACGGCGCCAAGGTCCATCGCCCGTCCCTCTGCCGAGCGAACCGTAGCATCGCTCTGCAGGGCGGACCGTTGAAACGCCTTGCGGCTTGCCGGAGGCGCGTATACCGTCGCGTCCGCGTCGTCGCCCGGTTTCCCAGTTGGAGTCACGAAGCACCTCGTTTATTGTTCATTCTTCCGCTAATTGCTTCGAATAGCCCAAAGTTCAAGGCTCAGCTCTGGGAACTCGCCCGCAACATGCATGACGAACATGCGGGAAGCTTCCAGTTCCTTCCAGTAATCGACAGGGTCGCTCGGCCGGCGAGACTTTTCCAGTTCGAAATACGTATAGCCCGCATGGTATGGGATTTGCCGGGGTGCTACCGGGAGCGGCCGCAAAATAATTCCCGGAAGCTGCGAGTCAACCAAGGCGCGGATCCGCTCGCGCGATCCAATCTGCGCCTCGCGAGGAAAGCGAGCGCGCAGCGTCTCGGCTGGCAATTGGGCGTTTGCGGAAAGGACGAACACCGCATTACGCAGAAGTTCGATATCCTGCACGCGCGCGACATAGTATCCCTTGGTCATATCCTCTAGCGGCACCGCCACCGCCGAGGTCTCCATGATGGCCGTGAGCCCGCGCCTGACCTCTTCCATCACCGGTTGAAAGGTCTCCCATAAGGCGTCGTGCCGGTATGCGTCGAACTCCGCCGCCCGACGGTCTTTTCTGGCAAACGTGCCCAGCTCTCCGGCCAATGCCAACAAGTGCCGGTAAAACAGCTCCGGGTGCAGCGATGTACGATTGTCAAGGTGTGCGAACACAGGTTGCTGGCGATTACAGAGTTGCAGCAATAAGAAATCGGCGAATTCGGCGACGCCCTTGCTGCCAGGTTGCGCCACACGCTCCGCGAGCTCCTGCGCACGGTGTCGCAAGTAGCCGTACACTTCCTTCACGCAATCGAGTAACTTGGCGCTGGCGCGGCAGTCCAATACTGTAGGATAAAACTGTTCGTCAAATACGACTCGGCCATCAGGGCGTTTCTCAACAACTCTTGCGACGCTGAGGTGCGAATAGGCAGGTGACAAATCCTGCGCGACGCGCAGCCCCAGATTCAGCCGTGCAACTTTGAGCTCGGCTACGCTATCGAGTTCGGCTATGGAATCTCTGGCCTCGATGTCTGTAGCGAAATAGCGCGCTAACGCATTATTCGCATTGCGTTCCAGCGCCATCGAGGGCATGTTAGGACGGCGTAAGGGCAACGCAAGTGAAACTACAGCATCCTTAGTCGAGTCAGGAATCTCCAGTGGCGTAGGAATGTCAGCGTCATAAGGAATATCGAACGGGGTGCCATCTGGAAAGATCCCCTGAGCGCTTGCCACGGCAACCTTCCCCAGCTTACTCAGCTCCTGGTCAATCTCCAATTTGGCGAAACCGTACCCATAGGGAACGGAAAATTCGCTGGAATCGGCGATAAGCTTCTCGACGAACCGCTCTAATTGCTGAAAGTGTTGCGGACGTAAGAACAGTCCCTCCGTCCATGCAACGCGGTTTCTGTCAGACATATGGCGACCCTTCTGCTCTTCGCTTACGAACGAGGGTCAACCCAAGATCAATTGACCCGAACCTCGGTTGCATGGGTATCAAGGCGCAGGATCCGTCACACTCGAACCTGTGCAACACACGTCATCGAGCCTGCGATCTTCCATTGCCGCGTCAACGTCAACCATGGGTGATGCGATCGGTCCACGAGAGAGCCGCGGACCTCCGCCGGCGCTGTTGCTCGCCCAAATGTCAAGCGCCGACGGCACCCAATTGTCCATCATGGGCAATCCCTTGAATTCGATGGAAGAACATCCACCCCGACATCAACCCCGATTGCTCGCATTGTTAGCTGAATTTCCTGACGGTGTCCACCGCTTCCCTGCCTCGCGGCACAGGTTATCACATGGCAGCTTTTTCCATCAACCAACAGCTTGAGACGACCGGCCATTTTTCGGGTCTGCTTTGCAGAAATTCGGCCGGTTCTGCTCTCGCCGCCTTGCGCAAGTGGAAGTTGGGCATTCCGTGAAGCCGCTGGCGGCACGTGACGATCCCGCCACGCACACGCGAATGGGGCGCACACACAAACAAGCAGCCATAGACAGGCTTCAAGACCGCCTCGATACCGTGCCCGACTCACTCGGCGGAGTCCTTCAATTCTGCCGGACATGATTACACCGAAACTACACAGTTCGACAGGGCATCGTACGAAAACGACTCGCAACCGCTTGAATTATTGGTAGGCCGTGCCAGATTCGAACTGGCGACCAACGGATTAAAAGTCCGCTGCTCTACCGGCTGAGCTAACGACCCGAAAAGAGGCGCGATTTTAATTTGTCGCGGGTGCTTGTGTCAATGAAATCCGGGCTTGTTGCGTTTGAATTCGCCTCAATTCAGGCGATAAGCGCCAATTCGCGCAAGAATATCCCTTGCTTCCCGCGGCCGTCAGGCTCAGGCATCACGCGCGATCCGGACGATATCGGGTAGGGTCGGGCACGCCCGCGACCTCGAAGCCGGCGCGACGCAGGCGGCAGGAATCGCACATGCCGCAGGCACGGGCTTGCGCATCCGGCTGGTAGCAAGACACCGTAAGGCCGTAGTCGACGCCCAGCTTCACGCCCTGTTCGATGATGGCCGCCTTGCTCATGGCGATGATGGGCGTGTGCAGGGTCAGCCGATGGCCTTCCACCGCGGCCTTGGTGGCGAGATTGGCCATGCGCTCGAAGGCGCGCATGTACTCGGGCCGGCAATCGGGATAGCCCGAGTAATCGACTGCGTTGGCGCCGAAGAACAGGTCCTGCGCCTCCAGCACCTCGGCCCAGGCGAGCGCGAGGGAGAGCATGATGGTATTGCGCGCCGGCACGTAGGTGACGGGGATTCCGTCTTTCTGTACGCCCTCAGTCGGCACCGCGATGTTCTTGTCGGTGAGCGCCGAGCCGCCGAAGGCGGCGAGATCGATCCTGACAGTCTTCTGCTCCACCGCGCCGAGCGCGCGCGCGACGCGCACCGCCGCCTCTAGCTCGACCCGGTGGCGCTGGCCGTAGTCGACCGACAGCGCATGGCAGGCGTAGCCTTGCTGCCTGGCCATGGCGAGCACGGAGGCGGAATCGAGGCCGCCGGAGAGTAAGACGACTGCTTTGCGCATGGGATGAACTTTGCCGAGGAGCGTTTGAATCTACAAAGCGTAGGAGCGAGCTTGCTCGCGAATTCCATGATTCGCGAGCAAGCTCGCTCCCACAAACACCCGACTAACGCTTGCCGGCGAGGCGCTGCTTGGCCTGCTCCGCCACTGGCGTGCCGGGATATTTTTTCACCAGCGCCTGCAGGGTTTCGCGCGCGGCCTTGGCGTCTCCCATCTCGGCCTGGCAACTGGCGATGTTGAGCAGTGCGTCCGGCGCCTTGGCGCTATCGGGCCAGGATGCGAGCAGCTTCTGCTGCGCGGCGATCGCCGTCTTGTAATCGCGCAGGGCGTAGTAGGCATTGCCGATCCAGTATTGGGCACTCGACACCTGCTGGCTGTCGGGATAGGTGGCGAGGAAATTCTGGAATGCGGCGACCGAAGACTGGTAGTTGCCGAGCTTGAACTGGTTTAGCGCCGCCTCGTAGGCCTTGCCCTCGGCAACCGGATCGGGCGCGGCGGCGGCCTGCTTCTCCTGCGCCTGGGCGCCCGCTTCGATCTTGCGCAGGCGCGCGTCGAGATCGACGTACAGATCCTTCTGCCGCCGATCCAGGGTTTCGATCTGGTTACCCTGCACCTCGATCTGGCCACGCATGCGCGCCAGATCCTGCTTCAGTTCCTCGATCAGCTTGGTCAATTCGATCGACCGGTCCTGCAGCAGGGTTTCGATCCTGGCCAGCCGCTCTTCCGCCGCTTTCTGGTTTGCCCCCACCTGAGCCCTGAGCGCGGCGATGTCCTTTCTCGCCTCGTCGTCGTCGAACAGGCCGGCGCGGGCAGCGCCGGCCACGAGGCAAAGGCCCAGCAGCAGGGCGGCGCGCAGCTTCATCGATCAGTACTCGCCGCCGTAGAGCATGTCGCTGCGCCGGTTCTGGCTGTAGCAAGCCTCGGTACTTTCCGTGCAGCGCGGTTTTTCCTCGCCCAGGCTCACCGATTCGACCTGGCTTTCCTGCGCGCCCATCAGCAGCAGCATTTTCTTCACGCCGTCGGCGCGCTTCTGCCCCAAGGCGATGTTGTACTCACGGCTGCCGCGCTCGTCGCAGTTGCCCTGGATCAGCATTTTCGCATTGCGGTTCTGCGAAAGATACCGCGCGTGCGCCTGCAGCAGCGGCTTGTACTCGTCCTTGACGTCGTACTTGTCGTAATCGTAGTAAAGGCTGCGCTTGGACAGGATGTTGTTCGGATCCTTGAGCGCATTGGGCAGCTGGTCGCCGTTGGGCGCGACCGGCGTGACCGTGGTCACGCCCGGCTGGGCCGGAACGGCGGTCGTCGGCGTGCGGTCCTCGACTGCGGCCTTGGGCTCTTCCTTGGGTGTGCTGGCGCAGCCCGCCAGCAGGGCCACCACTGCGACGACAGCAAGCAGCTTCTTCATTCCCATCTCCTTTTTCTGTTCATCTAGTTATTGAAAAACGGGCCCCAGGCAGGTTCGCGCACGTCCGCTGCCTGCACCGACAAGCGTTGCTTCACCCTGCCGTCGCTCGAAACCGCCGCCAAGGAGCCGTGGTTGCCTATCTGGGTAGCATACAGAATCATCTTGCCGTTAGGCGCGAAACTGGGCGATTCGTCGTGCTGCCCGTCGGTGAGGATCTGCACCTGCTTGCTCGCCAAGTCGAGTGCCTTCAGCTGGAAACTCCCGCCGTCGCGTGCGATATAGATCAGGGTCTTGCCATCGCTCGAGACCCGCGGCGATACATTGTAGCTGCCGTCGAAGCTCACGCGCGCCGCCTCGCCTCCGCTCGCGCTCATGCGGTAGATTTGGGGGCTGCCACCGCGATCGGAAGTGAAATATATCGATTGACCGTCCAGTGCGAAAAAAGGTTCCGTGTCGATGGCGCCGGAGTTGGTGATGCGGCGCGGATTGCTGCCGTCGGCGCCGATCAGATAGATCTGCGAGCCACCATCCTTGGACAACACCACCGCCAGTTGCTTGCCGTCCGCAGACCAGGCAGGCGCGCTGTTCGAGCCCTTGAAATTCGCCACCGCCTGGCGCTGCCCGGAGACGAGCGAGTGCACGTACACCACCGGCTTCTTGTTCTCGAACGAGACATAGGCAAGGCGCGTGCCGTCGGGCGACCAGGCCGGAGACATGATCGGCTCGCGCGAGGCGAGTGCAGTCTGCGCGCCGACTCCGTCGGCATCAGCGATCTGCAACTCGAAGCGGCCGCCCTGCTTCACCACATACGCGATGCGCGTGGAAAACACGCCGCGATCGCCGGTCAACTTCTCGTAGACGGCGTCGGCGATGCGGTGCGCGGTCGCGCGCACCTGCTGCGCGGTAAGGGTAAACGCAACGCCGTCGATCTGGGTTTGCTTAGGCACATCCAGCAGGTGGAAGCGCGCCTCGAACCGGCCGTCGGCCAGGCGCACGATACTGCCGATGACCAGGGCGTCAGCACTGCGGTTCTTCCAGGTGCCAAAATCCACCTGCGCAGCTTCAGCCGGCAGCGGATCGACGTTGCCGGCGAACAGCATGCGAAAGCGCCCGCTGCGTTGCAGATCGGCTTCGACGATATCGCTGATGCTTTGCGGCAAGGCCTGCTCGCCGACGAAGCGCAGCACGCCGACGGGGATCTGGTTGGCGCCGCCGCCGGTGATCTCGATGGACAGCTGTGCCTGCGCCGTAGCGCAAGCCAGCGCGAGCAGCAGCACAATTGAACGAAACGCAAATCGCATGCGGTGTCCTGAAAAAATACTCATGCGATTATACCCATAGTGTCAATGCCGGATTCAGTCCAACGGCCGGAATTTGATTTCCAGGCTGCGCTGGAACCGCTCCGAC
>ODAK010001265.1_pt1 | contig 28002 bp, 21 predicted proteins | sample 1539591 | NCBI WGS metagenome assembly ODAK01 (sample SAMEA3539303, study PRJEB22396) | soil metagenome | biome: tundra; feature: field; material: soil | place: USA | collected 2010-05 | depth 0.15 m
TTTGCGAAAATCGCCGTGGATGTCCGGGTTGTCGTCGATGACGAGGATGCGTTGATTGACCGGCGTCGTGTTTTTAGCCACTAAATAGCCCCCGGAGGTTTGAGCGGTAAATCGAGCGTGAACGTCGCTCCGTGACCGAGCCCGGCACTGTCGACGCGCAAGGCTCCTCCCAGATATTTGGCCGCCAAGGCTCCGCTGTGCAATCCAAAGCCGTGACCGTCTTTCTTGGTGGTGAAGCCGTGACTGAAGATTCGCGTCATGTGTTCCGGCTGTATGCCGATCCCATTGTCGGTGACCGCGATCCGCACACCGTCCTCTTGATTCGCAATGCCAATCACCACTTGCCTGTCCGTCTTTGCCGATGCGTCGCAGGCATACTTTGCGTTGCGCAGGAGATTGATCAGAATTTGCAAAACTTTGTGCTTTTCAACGACAATTTCCGGCACATCCTCGAATTCGCACTTCAAGTTCACGCCATGGCGGGTAAACGCGCCGGTATTCATGCGCAATGCGTCGTCGACAAGGCTTGCGACGGTGAGCTTCTCGGGCACGCCAACCAGCTTTGAGTAGCTTTGTTGCATGACCACGATTTCCTTGATGTGATCGACGTTCTTGCGCAATGAGTCGAGTTCCTCAAGGGTGCCGCGTTGATCGAGTGTTAGCTGTTCGGACAATTGAGCGAGGTACACCGGGAGGTGCTTGCCACGTTCGTCAGTCGAGATGAACGCTCCCAAATCGGTCACGTGCTGTTGCAGCAGCCCCGCGACCTTGCCGAGCCCAGCCGCCTTGGAATTCCCGACCTTATCCGCTACCAGAGTCGCGGAAATATTCACGCTGTTCAATACATTGCCGATGTTGTGCAGCACATTGGTGGCAATTTCCGCCATTCCCGCGTGCCTCGAGGAATCGCGCAATTTCTGCTGCAGAATGCGCTCACGTTCGTCCGCCTCGACGCGTTCGGTGATATCGAGGTCGATACCGACCAAGCTGGGACTGGCGTCGATCGAATCCGTCACCACCGCCGCGAGCGAGGCGACGTGACACACCGAGCCGTCCGGACGCACGATGCGATATTGAGACCGCAGCTGGCGGTGCTCGCGCATCGCGCTGGTGATAGCGGTTTGCGCGGACTGGCGATCATCGGGGTGGATCAATTCGAGCCAAGAAGCGATGGTCGGTCGAAATTCCTGCGGCGACTGCGCGTACAGCTCGTACATGCTGTCGCTCCACCATAAATCCGCACCATCGCCTTTGAGTTCGTAGACGCCGGCGCGGGCCGCGCGGGTCGCGACGCCGAACCGAACGGAGAGAGTCTCGAGCTCGGCGTTGCGCTGCCGTTCTGCCGAAAAGTCGGCCTCCATGTGCGCCTTCAGTCGCCGGCGCGTCGCCAAAACGAACAGTACCGTGAGCGCCGTGGTGATGATCAGTGCCCCGGCGACCGCGTATTGTTGGCGGGCCCCGGAAGCGACAGCCTCGCTCACCACCAACTCGTCCCGCCCCTGATATTCATCGTCGATTGCTTTGGTGAGCAAATCGCCCTGAATGATGCGCTCTCGCAGAGGCGTCAAGGTGTCGAGCGTTGCGCCTTTTGGGATGATGGATTCGAGGCCCCCCACCACGGCGGCCGCGTCGGCGACACTGGCCCTGCCGTCTATGATCGCAAGTCCGGCGAGCTCCCCTGCGCTCGAATGCAATGCCTCGATCGATCGAGTGCCCAAGGAGCCCGTATCGACGACGTCCGCCGCACCGTTCAGGAAGATCTTGTAGTACGCGCGGGCCTCTGCCGCCAAGATTCTGAGCGGGCGAGATTGATCTAAGCTGGCGGCTCGGCGCGCGTCGACAGCCATTTGCACGATCAATACCACGGCGATCGGCAGCGCGACAGCCAGACACTGCAGGGCAATGAGTTTATCTGTGGTGCGTTTCATGGTCGGGAGCTCGAATGCTTGCGGATCATTGCCCAACTCGCCCCTTAATTATGTTAACCAGTACTCCATTCAGAAAGGTTTTCTGAGGGCTGCTGTATTTGAAAGGCATAGGGGCATATGGGAATGTGAAAGCGTCCAAAAAAACCCAATATTGGTATCCCAGGGCGATGTACAACAGCCCGTACTCCACGCGTTGGTTCGTGATTACCTTTGGGCGCCGACGTAACCTTTCCCCTCTCGAGATCACTCGCTCCCTGCCGGTTGAGGGCACTCGCAGCTCATGAGTGTCCCACCGTGTTTCCCGGGTCCGATGGACAAACGCCCCCCAATAATAGCGGCACGGACTTGCATGATCTTAAGTCCCATGCCGGTTGATGTCGCGGGCGATGACGCGAGGCCAACACCGTCGTCCAGAACGTCCAGCCGGACGGTCGCCGGCTGAATGTCCAGTTTGACTTGAATTGATTTGGCTCGTCCGTGGCGCCGGGAATTCGTGATCGCTTCCTGGGAAATTCGGTAGAGGTTTTCTATCGATTCCGGCGCCAGTCGGAGGGGCGCCGTCTGGATTACCTCGCACCGTGCATTGAGATCAAACGACCTCCGCTGCAGCGCCACCATCTCCTGCAGGACCTCTATGAGCCCGGCGTCGGCGAAGGTTACCGGCGAGAGGCCATGCGCGATGGCGCGGCAGTTGGTTACTGCCTGCCGTGCGAGGTTCGCAAGATCTGCCAATTCGGCTGCTTCCGGACGCCCTGCCTTCTTCAAGGATGCCGCGATCGCCGTGGCGAGCATTGACATGCCGGCGAGTTCCTGACCGAGGCCGTCGTGCACGTCTCGCCCAAGTTTATGCTGTTCGTTGCTGGTGGCTTCCAGCAACGCGCGTTCCAGACGCCGCTGATCGGTCATGTCGCGAGACGAACAATACACGTAACGCTCTCCCTCGACGTCGAATCGTTCCGTGTGAATTTCAACGGGAAAGCTGGCTCCATCTTTGCGTCGATGAAGCGTATTGAACCTCTTGAGCTCACCGCTCTTCAAAGCGGAAAATGTCGCGGGTATTTCATCGTCCGCCAATTGCGCATCCCATTGGGTCGGATACATGCCGATCACTTCATCGCGTTCGTAGCCGAGCATCTTGCAGAACGATTCGCTGACATCGACAATGTGGCCGGACCAATCCAGGATATGGACGCCATCGCTGGCGGTTCGAAGGAACAGCCGATTGCGTGTCGCTTCGGCCACGAGTTTGATCTCAAGTCTTTTGCGTTCGGTGATGTCGCTCGTAATAGCCAACAACACCGTCTCGGCGAGACCATCGTCCCACATGGGTGCCGCAAAGGTGTGAATCCAGCGGCGGGTTCCATGTAAACCGACCACCTCGAAATCCAGCTCATCTCGCTCGCCATTGATGACGCGCCGGTGCAAAGCGGTAAATGATGCCTGATATTCAGGGCATATAAAATTCAAGAGTCCATGTGCGTTCGCTTCTTCGACAGACTTCGCTTCCAGCATGGCGAGGCCCGCAGAGTTCATCTCGAGCAACGCACCTTGTTGACTCACGATCTTCACGCAGTCCGGTTCCGTGTCGATGATCGTCCGCAAGCGCAATTCGCTTGCGCGCAGCCTCTCTGCCGTGAGCTTGCGCTCCGTGATGTCGCGGCTCACGTTGGCAATCCACAGCGGGCGGCCGTCGATGTCGTCGATGCGGAAGGCCGTGACCAGCATCGGGATTGCCGCTCCGTCGTTGATGCGGCGAAAATCCAATTCGCCAGACCAGCGACCGCTCGTAATCACCGTCGGTATGACTTCGCGGGCGAGCCGTTCATGCTCCCTCGGGTGTATAAAGTCGGATACCGAGTACCGACTCGCGCTTTCCTCGGGCCCTATACCCAGCAGCTCGCGTCCGACATCGTTGATAAAATCTCCTCGGCCATCGAGCGTGGCGATGCCGATAAACTCCTGACTGTGACGTACCAAGGCCGCCAGCTGTGCGTTGCGGCGTTCGGCGGAGACGCGTTGCTGTTCGAGCACCCGGTTCCGTTCGATTTCGTCGCGCAGCAACCGCGTCTCGCGTCGATAGCGGCGGTTGCCGAATGTGAGAGCAACGAGTAGTGCGCGGTTCTCCTCTGCGGCGACGGAAATCATGAGCGTCATGACTACGGCGAGCGCCAGGAAGAACTGTAGAGACAGCACGCCGCTAAACGGCGTCGCGGGACTTGCGAACGGTCCGGCGCCGAGGTTCGTCAGGACGGCTGCCAATGCGACCACGACAGTTGCCCCGAGCATTGCCCAGCGCGGTGGACCGTGCAAGGCGAGGAGTACCAGTATCGGAAAGATGGCAAATGAGAGGTTCGAGCCAAATACCGATATGGCGGGCACCGCACCGAAGATCCACACGGTCAAGGCGACGAGCAGAATGGCTAATACCGCGAGCTGCCGCCACCACCGCATAGCGCGCGCGCGTTCCGTTCGGCGCCAGCGCGTGATCCACAGGTACGATAGCGGCGTGAACGTTACGATGCCGAGGAACGTGCCGGACCACCACATCCACCATTCGCCAAACGGGCTTGTCGCGGGATGCTTTGATAGATACATCGCTACGGCTAGCGTCGTGCTAAGGGTGCATGAGACAGCGGCGGCGAAATAGAACCCCACGGCTTGACCCTGGGAAGACTTGCCACGAATCCAGCGCTGTGTCATGGCGGCGCCGACTGCGCCGTCAAGCGCATGAGTGACCGCGTACCAGATGGCCGAGTCGAGATGGAACGCCCCGGGCGTCAGCCAATTGGTGAGGACATCGGCCGCAGCTGCCATCAAAATGATCCACGGCCAATCGCGCTTCCGTAAAAGGAGCAGTGTGGAGAACAGCAGGCCGTCCGAGGGCCAGACGGTTGTCACCGCAGTTGGGTTGAACTGCAGTGTGTAACCCGCGGTCAGAAGGGCGGTATACGCGGCCACGAACCCGACCGCCGCTCTCCACGACAGTGAGGTCGGTAGGTTATCCCGGGTGACTATTGGCAGGGTGCGCGAATCCGCGTAGCGAAAAGAAGGCCATTGCGCGCCGTCTGCATTCATGAGAAATCGACTCCAAGGTCAACACGCCTGCCCGCATGTTAATGAAATTATAGGCAAAGGCGATTAGTCAGATGTCAAACAGCATATCGCTACCGGTAATAGAAATGCTAGACCCGTCGACCTGACAACCTGTTTAGTCTGCTCCGGCGGTTTAGTCCGCCATTGATTGATTATTTGTTGCGCTAACTTTAGAGCTTCGTCTGGTACTGAAGACCAATGGTCGGCGGCTGGTTGGACGTAAAGCGGGTTAAGGTCGGCTGCTGCCACCCAAAGATCGTATTGTCGATCGTCAGTCCGGCACGCTTACTCGTCACGTTGGTACCGAACAGATAGACCGTCCATGCGCTCTTGGAAACACCCGCCCGAGCATCGCGCAATGCATAGGGCGACAACGTTTCGTGATAGTACGAGACGTCATGCATCGGTCCCACATAGGCCCCGTTGATTCGCGCGATCCCGCGGTAGTCGTCGACAATCATCCTTTCATAGTCTAAGGACAGGCTGCCGGTGTTGCGGAACATCGTTGATTTTCGTGCCCGTTGCGATGTGGAGGCCCGGAGTCTGCGCCGGGGCATTGATGTACGCCTGCCTGTAGGCGCCGGAAAGATTGGCAGTCAATGCGTCGGTCAGTTTGGCCGACACCTCGAGTGCCGGCCCCCGTACGACTTCGCCTTACCGCGATCGGCTGTGAATAAACCCTGGCGGTTCAGTGGGCGCCCCATCCAATCTCCTCCCTGGACACGAGTAACATATTGATTATGATATATATTTTAGAGAAACTGTGGTCTCGGACAAGACCCGCGGAGCCTGTCCCTTGTGACCGACCAGCCTGCGAGTGCCGTATGGCGAGCAACGCTTCGTCAACACGGCCGCTTGGTCAAGAACCGACACGCCGCCGCCTTGGATAGGCTTCCGCATTCGGTGAGGGCTCGTACAGGGTCTTGCCATGAGGCGCTTTCAACCTATCCATGAAGATAATGAGATTGAGTCATCGCTTAGGTACACGCATGCTCAGCTTCCAGACGGAATCTCTCCAAAGAGGGCACGGCCATGTCGGATGCGGTCAAGGTGACGTTCGAGTTCTTCCCGCCCAGCGATGATGATATGGCCGCTCATCTGTGGGCCGCGATACAGCGTTTGGCCCCCTTACAGCCTAAATTCGTCTCAGTAACCTACGGCGCCGATGGCTCGACGCGATCCAAGACGCACGAATGCGTGCTGCGGATTCTGCGCGAGACGGACTTATTGGTCGCCCCGCATCTGACCTGCGTGGGCGCCTCGCGCGAAGAAGTCATCGCTATTGCGCAAGACTATTGGGGCCATGGGGTACGGCATATGGTCGCCCTCCGGGGGGATGCGCCCGGCGCGGGAGCGTCCGGTGGCCGCTACCGCCCGCATCCGGGCGGGTTTGCCTACGCATCCGATTTGGTCAGGGGGCTCAAGCAAACCCAGCCATTCGAGATTTCGGTTGCAGCGTATCCGGAAGGACATCCGGAATCTGGCGGTGTCGAGGCCGACTTGGACAACCTGAAGCGTAAAGTCGACGCGGGCGCCAGCCGCGCCATTACGCAGTTCTTTTTCGATACGGATGTGTTCCTGCGCTATCGCGATCGTTGCGCCGCATCGGGTAATCGGATCGGCATCGTGCCGGGAATTCTGCCGATCACGCGCTTTCCGCAGTTGCTGCGCTTTGCGGAGCGCTGTGGTGCCTCCGTTCCCGGATGGCTGCGCCGACGCTTCGATGGGTTGGACGAGGACCCTGAGACGCGCCGTATGATCGCGGCGCACGTGGCGATCGATCAGGTGCAGCGTCTGCGCCGGCACGGCGTCGAGGAGTTTCACTTCTATACGCTGAACCGCGCGGAGCTCACCTACGCCATCTGCCATGCATTGGGCTTGCGACCACGGGCGGCGGAAGAAGCGCGGGTAGCTTGAATGCAGACTCAGCAGCATTCTTCCAGGACCAAGGCTTTTCTAGCGCTCCTAAAGCAGCGACTGGTGATTCTCGATGGTGCCATGGGCACCATGATTCAGCAGCACCGTTTGGGTGAAGCCGATTTTCGCGGTAGTCGATTCGCGGACTGGCCCAGCGATCTGCGAGGGAACAATGATTTGTTGACACTTACGCAACCGCAGATCATCGCGGCCATCCACCGCGACTACCTGCTCGCCGGTGCGGACTTGATTTCCACGAACACGTTCAATTCTAATGCCATTTCGCAGTCCGATTATCACATGGCGTCGCTGGTCGGTGAATTGAACTTGGCGGCCGCACGCTTGGCGCGGCAGGTGGCGGACGAAGTGACGTCGCTCACCGGTAAACAGCGTTTCGTCGCCGGCGCGCTGGGCCCCACCAACCGTACGGCCTCACTGTCCCCCGATGTGAACGATCCGGGGTTTCGCAACGTCCATTTTGACGAGTTGGCGGGCGTTTATGCTGAAGCGACCCGCGCGCTCATTGATGGTGGCGTAGACATCATTCTGATCGAGACCATCTTTGATACGTTGAACGCGAAGGCGGCATTGTTCGCTGTGCGTGAGGTACTCGATGAGGTCGGGGCGGACCTGCCGATCATCGTGTCCGGCACGATCACCGACGCGTCGGGGCGGACATTGTCGGGCCAGACGACGGAGGCATTTTGGAATTCGATTCGGCACGCAAGCCCCACCATCGTCGGGCTCAACTGCGCCATGGGCGGAAAGCAGCTGCGGCCCTATATCGAAGAGCTCGCGCGCATCGCAGACACCTATGTCTGCGCCTATCCGAATGCCGGCCTGCCGAACGCCTTCGGCGGATACGACGAGACGCCGCTTGAGACCGCGGAAATCCTGCGTGAGTTCGCCTCGAGCGGTTTTCTGAACCTGGTGGGCGGCTGTTGCGGCACTACACCAGAACACATACGTACGATGGCAAACGCGGTTGCCGGCATCGCCCCACGCATCGTGCCTGCCATTCCCCGCGGCTGTCGCCTCAGCGGGTTGGAGCCGCTCACCATCGAGGCCGGCAGCTTATTCGTCAATATCGGTGAACGCACCAATGTCACCGGCTCGGCCAAGTTCCGCAAATTGATCGAAGCCGGCGACTACGCGGCGGCTGTCGATGTTGCTCGCCAGCAGGTGGCGAACGGTGCGCAGATCATCGACGTCAATATGGACGAGGGCATGCTCGACTCGCAGGCCGCCATGGTGAAATTTCTGTACTTGATCGCGGGCGAGCCCGATATCGCGCGCGTGCCCGTCATGATTGATTCCTCGAAATGGTCGGTGATCGAAGCGGGTCTGAAGTGCGTGCAGGGAAAATCGATCGTCAATTCCATCAGTCTCAAAGAAGGCGAAGAAGCCTTCCTGATGCATGCGCGCAAAGTCATGCGATACGGCGCCGCCGTCGTGGTCATGGCCTTCGACGAGTTGGGTCAGGCGGATACCATCGATCGGAAAGTGTCGATTTGCGAGCGCGCGTTCAAATTGCTCACCGAGCGGATCGGATTTGCGCCCGAAGACATCATCTTCGATCCGAACATCTTTGCGGTAGCCACCGGGATAGAAGAGCACAACCGGTACAGTCTGGATTTCATCGAGGCCACCGCGGCAATCAAACGACGGATGCCCGCTGTCCACGTGAGCGGCGGCGTCAGCAACGTGTCGTTCTCCTTCCGCGGCAATGAACCGGTACGCCAGGCGATGCATTCGGTCTTTTTGTACCACGCGATTCGCGCCGGATTGACCATGGGCATCGTCAATGCCGGGCAGCTCACGATTTACGAGGACATACCCGTTGATTTGCGTGAGCGCGTCGAGGACGTCATTCTGGCGCGCCGCTCGGACGCCACAGAACGGCTGCTCGAGATCGCGGAACGCTTCAAGCACGGCGGCGGGGTCAAACGCGGCGACGACCTTGAATGGCGCAAACTTCCGGTGGAGCAACGCCTGCAGCACGCGTTGGTGAAAGGACTTGATGAGTTCGTGCTCGAGGATACCGAGGAGGCGAGACTGAAGGCCAAGCGGCCGCTCGATGTGATTGAGGGTCCATTGATGGATGGGATGAATGTGGTGGGCGATCTGTTCGGCGCGGGCAAGATGTTTTTGCCGCAAGTCGTGAAGTCGGCGCGCGTGATGAAAAAGGCGGTTTCGGTGCTGATTCCGTACATCGAACAGGGGAAGCTCGGTACCAGCCGCTCCAATGGCAAGGTGGTGATTGCCACGGTTAAAGGTGATGTCCATGACATCGGTAAGAACATCGTCGGTGTCGTATTGCAATGCAATAATTTCGAAATCATTGACTTGGGCGTCATGGTCTCGTGCCAGAAGATTCTCGAGACGGCCACACGCGAGGGCGCGAATCTCATCGGTTTATCCGGCTTGATCACGCCGTCACTGGACGAAATGGTGCATGTGGCGAAGGAAATGCAACGCTTGGGCTATACACAGCCGCTACTCATCGGCGGGGCGACAACTTCGCCGGCGCACACGGCTGTCAAAATCGACCCGCAATACGAGGGCGCGGTCATATACGTGAAGGATGCGTCGCGCGCGGTCGGCGTATGTCAGCAACTCGTGACCAATACGTCGCGTAATTCCTATATTGCCAATATCAAGGCAGAGCACGAGCGGCGGCGCGAACAGCACAGGAACAAGGGCAAGAAAGCGCCGCAAATGTCCTTGAGCCACGCGAGGGCGATGAAATTCAAAATAGATTGGTCGGTGTACACGCCACCGGTTCCGCGCCTCATAGGGGTGCGGATCTTCGAGGACTACTCGCTCGATGAGTTAGTTCCCTACATCGACTGGATGCCTTTTTTCAACGCATGGGAATTCACCGGGAAGTTTCCCGATATATTGCACGACCCGGTCATCGGCGAGGCTGCCGGCAATCTGTACGCGGACGCAAAACGCATGCTGCGAAGCCTGGTTGAGGAAAAATGGCTGCGGGCGCGCGCCGTAATAGGGATTTTCCCCGCTAACAGCGTGAGCGATGACGATATCCAGGTATATACGGATGAGGCACGCCAATCGGTCTCGGTTCGTTTGCATCACTTGCGCCAGCAGAAATCCAAGGCGCAGGATCAATCGCAGCTGTGTTTGTCCGACTTCCTTGCACCAGCGCAAAGCGGTCGCGCCGACTACATCGGAGCGTTCGCCGTAACCGCCGGTATCGGCATCGATGAGCAAGTAGCGCGGTTTGAAGCGGCACACGACGACTACAGCAGCATTATGCTAAAAGCGTTGGCGGACCGTCTGGCGGAGGCATTCGCAGAGCGTATGCATGAGCGTGTGCGGCGCGAGTTTTGGGGTTTTGCGGCGCAGGAGCAACTCGATAGCACGGGATTAATCAGGGAAGAATATCAAGGCATCCGACCGGCCCCGGGTTACCCTGCTTGCCCTGATCACACGGAAAAATCGACGTTATGGAAGCTACTGGATGCGGAGCGCCGATCGGGCATAAGCCTCACCGAATCCTTTGCCATGTTGCCGACCGCAGCGGTCAGCGGATGGTATTTTTCCCATCCTCAGGCGCACTACTTCGGGGTTGGCAAGATTGATCGCGATCAGGTGGCGAGCTATGCGCAGCGCAAGGGCATGAGCCTGGCCGATACCGAGCGCTGGCTGGCACCGAACCTGGGGTACGACCCGGATGCGGGAGCCGCGGCGGACGCGGCATAGATTTGCGGTTATCCGTTGCGGCCGAACTCTCCGCCAACGGTGAACTCACCGTCGCGATCAAGTTGAGCGAATACTGATAGACGCTGCGTGAACCAAACTCCAACGGCAATTACACAGGTGGACTGGGATCTGCCCGAGCCTTACATCGCATCGCTCGCCGTCGCTCGGCAAGACATCGACACCTACGATCACGTCAATAACACGGTCTATATGACTTGGTGCGACCGTGCCGCCTGGGATCATTCCGCGGCGCTCGGTCTGCCGATCGAGAAGTGTCTGCAACTCAATCGAGGCATGGCGGTGGTGCGCAGCGTGATCGCCTACCTGCGTCCCGCCGTTCTGGGCGACACGATTAGCATTGCGACCTGGCTCCTACCGGCCGATGGCAAATTGCGCGTTCGGAGGCGCTTCCAGATGCGGCGCGATGCGGATGGCGCGACGCTTGCCCGCGCCGACATCGAATACGCTTGCATCGAATTGTCGAGCGGGCGCCCGACTCGATGGCCGCCGGAGTTTCGCGAGCGCTATGTCGCGCTGGATGAAGTGGTGCGTGCGGACGAGGTCCTTGCGCCGGTTTGATGGTGGCGCATCGCACGAGAATCGACCGACACCGCGGTCCGCTCCAACCACTCCAGAATGTACTCGCCGCATGCCTTCAGTCGGCGCAATTTTCCGCGAAGTTCAGCGTCTCGAAGCGACTTACTTCGGCCTCACCCAGCTTCTTCTGCGCGCGAATCTCGTTCACCAGCTCGAGCGCGGTCTTTGGACATGGTGGTAGTTCGGCATCGCATGGCTGCAGCGGCGTTATGCGCTCACCCCAGCGAATCAGGTGCGCGGACAGCGTCAGTCCGCCTCCAAACGCGGGCATCAGCACCAGGCCGCCGGGCGGTACTCGGCCTTCCTCCACGGCTTCGACGAGCGCGACCGGCGCCGTGGCCGCGCTCATATTGCCGTATTTCTGCACCGTCAAATACAACTTGTCCGGGCCGGCGCCCACACGCTTCGCTACCGCGTCGATAATCCGCAGGTTGGCCTGATGCGGCACGACCAGCGCGATGTCATCCATCGTCACGCCGGCGCGGTGCATCACCTCGAGGCTGGCCTCGCTCATGCCTTGTACTGCCTTGCGAAAGATTTCCTGGCCGTCGAAGTCCCAACGGGTCTGTCCGTACTGCACGCCGAGATTGGCGTACATGGTGCCCATGCCGCGCACGCGCAGGATTTGCCGCGAGTCCGCGTAACACTGGAGTTTCTCCGCGATTACGCCGCTCTGCTGCTCGGACGTCTGCAGCACCATGGCTGCGGCGCCGTCGCCGAACAGCACGGCCACGTTGCGATTGTCCCAGTCCAGGTACCGGGAGATCAGCTCGACACCGATCACCAGCGCGTTCTTGACCACCCCGCTCTTGATCATGGATGAGCCGATAGACAGCCCGTACATGAAGCTGGTGCACGCGGTATTGACGTCGAATGCCGCCGCGTGAGTCGCACGGATGCGCTGCTGCACGCCGGAGGCGCTATTGGGCACCGTCTCGTCGTTGCTGCAGCTGCCGTAGATTACGAGTTCGATATCCTCACCGCGCATGCCGGCGCAGGCGATGGCACGGCGCGCTGCGGTAATTGCAAGCTCGATGCCAGGCACATGAGAGATGCGCCGCTCCTTCATGCCGGTTCGTGTCGTGATCCACTCGTCGTCCGTGGGCAGGAATGTCGCCAGGTCGTGATTTGTGAGGACTGACGGCGGCAGGCACTTGCCCCAGCCGACGATTGCAGCGTTAGTCACCGGATATCCCCAGGGCTATTTGTTATGTCGTCCATTGTCACCGATATGGGGGGCAGCGTGCGCGCCTCCTAGCGTACCGCTCCGCGGCCAGCGGAGGCCGGGGACCGCGACGTTAATCGGGGTATTAGCTGCCCGCCAGCCGGATTTGATGTCGCCGGCCGCCGACAGCTACGGACTTCCCATCCTGGTCGGGATAATTAAGGCTCCCGCGGCGGCTGCGCCGGCAATCAGATTCAAAAGAAGGCCCAGCAGAACGACACCTACACCACCACGGAACAGCGCTGCATTACCGTGTACGATTCGAAACAAGAACCGGCCGGATTCGAGGTGGTGTACGAATACCAAGGCCATCAGCATCACGTGCACATGAGTAAGGAGCCGGGTGGCACCTTACCGGTCAAAGACGGCAAAGTGGTGCTGGCCTCGCTGCAAAAGGCACCCGGCACAACCACCGATCCTTAATCCCGATCAGGCCGATTGCGGTAATATTCAGCCCGGTAATAACCGGCGTCCCTGTTGTAGCCGGGCAAACCACGACGGCGGATAGTCCTTGAACATACTGCGTCTTTGAGTGAACCGTCGAACGGCTGCGAACTGCGGTTTCGCTTCGGATTGCACGGGCTCCGTACGGAAACGACGGCGGTGACCAGGACGCCGCGGGCGCCATGCGGTGGGCTTGGCTGAATCTAGATGGTGCGCTCCAAATTACCTCGCTGGCTCCTGCCGCTCGTCGTCGCGGGCGTCGCACTGGCGGTCATCGCAGGCGCATGGGTCGTGCACCTCGATCGAGTCGTGACCCGCGAGTTCCGGGGTCGCCTATGGTCCGTGCCGGCGCGTGTCTACGCAGAACCCATTGATCTTTATGTCGGTGCCCCGGTAGGGGCCGACGACCTGGAACAGGAACTGCGCCGCCTTCACTACCGCAGCGGCGATCCCGCGGCAGGGCCCGGCGTCTACCGACGGCATGGCGGCTATTTCGACCTTCATGCGCGCCGCGTACGCTTCGTCGATGAGCTGCGGGAGCCCGAACTCGTGTCGATCCGCGCAGGCGGCGACTTGATCACGGACTTAAAGTATGCGGATGGCCGGGAACTCCCGGTGTTCCGCCTCGATCCGCTCCTTGTCGGCAGCGTGTTTCCCGTCCACGGCGAGGATCGCATCGTGCTCTCGCCGGCCGATGTGCCGCCGCTGCTGGGCGCGGCGATCAAGTTGGTCGAGGATCGGCGTTTTGACGAGCACCACGGCGTCGACCCCTTGGGTATCCTGCGCGCGCTGTGGGCCAACCTGCGGGCCGGGCATGTGGTTCAAGGCGGCAGTACGCTGACCCAGCAGCTCGTCAAGAATTACTTTCTGTCGGACGAACAGACCATCGGTCGAAAAGCAACCGAGGCCGTGATGGCTATGCGGCTCGAGGCGCATTTCTCCAAAGAGGACATTCTGGTCGCGTACTTGAACGAAGTGTATCTCGGCCAGGACGGCGCGCGCGCGGTACACGGTTTCGGACTCGGCAGCGAATTCTACTTCGCCAAGCCGCTCGGCGAGCTCGACATCGGTGAACTCGCGTTGTTGATCGGGCTGGTCAAGGGACCGTCCTACTACGATCCGCGCAAGCATCCCGATCGCGCACGCGTGCGCCGCAACGTGGTATTACAGGAACTCGCCGACGCGAAGTTGATCGAGGTCGCAGCCGCGAAGCGCGCAGCCGCGGAGCCTCTCGGTCTGCGGCCGCCGGGCGGCAGCTACGTACCGGCCTATCTCGATCTGGTCCGTCGGCACCTCAAGCGGGACTATGCCGAAGCGGATCTTGCCGCTGCCGGGCTCGCCGTGTACACCACCCTCGACCCGCGCGCGCAGGCAGCGGCGGAGCGGTCGCTGACGCGGCACTTAAATCGCCTCGATGCGGCGAGCCGCGTGCGCGATGCGCATCTCGAGGGTGCTGTGATCGTTGCCGAGCCCAATAGCGGCGACGTGGTCGCCGTGGTCGGCGGTCGCGAGGTGGGCGTCGACGGCTTCAACCGCGCGCTCGATGCGCATCGGCCGATCGGCTCGCTGGTCAAGCCCGCCGTGTACTTGGCGGCACTCGAGACCGGTCGCTACAACGCCGCCACCATGCTCCTGGACGCACCCATTGAGCTCAAGCTCGGGGACGGCAGCATCTGGGCGCCGCAGAACTTCACGCACGAGACCTATGGCGAGGTGCCGATGGCGCGCGCGCTTGCCGAGTCGATGAACCTGGCGACGGTGCGGCTGGGGCTCGACGTCGGCCTGCCCCGGGTCGCCGATACGCTCCAGCACCTCGGGCTCGAGAAGCGCCCTATCCTCAATCCGTCGCTGCTGCTTGGCGCCGTGGAGATGACGCCGCTCGAGGTCGTAGAGGTCTACACGGCGCTCGCAAATGGTGGCTTCCAGGCACGATTGCGTGCGGTGCGTGCGGTGCTCGACGAACACGGTCAGCCGCTCAAGAGCTTCAAGGTGCAGGTGGAGGCCGCGGCGCCGCCGTCCGCGGTCTACCAGCTCGACCGGATGCTGACGCTCGTGACCACGCGCGGCACCGGCCGCGGGGCATCCGCACGCCTGCCGCCGGGGATGGTCGTCGCCGGCAAGACCGGCACCTCCTCCGACACACGCGACAGTTGGTTCGCCGGATTCACCGGAAGCTACCTGGCGGTCGTATGGGTCGGTTACGACGATAACCGTGTCACCGGGCTCACCGGCGCTGCGGGCGCGTTGCCGATATGGACCGACACGATCGCGAGCTTGAAGTCTGCTTCATTCCAGCCCGTGCCGCCGGAACTCATCGAGGATCGCTGGATAGGATTCGGGGACGGGCTCGAAACGACGCCTGCTTGTAGTCCAGACGCGGTTGTCATCGCGGTGCCGAAGGGCACGGCGCTGCCCGGGAAGCCCGGCTGCGGCCCCTCGCCATCCGGCTCGCTGACTGACAAGATTGAGTCATGGGTCAAGAAGATTATTCACTGAGAACACGCGCGGTCCTGGTCGCCGCTGCGGTTCTGCTCGGCGCTTGCGCCGCACGGCCTCCGACCGAGCCGCCGCTGCAGCCGCTATCTCAACCGCTGCCCATGCAGCCGGCGCCGCCGCTTGCGCCTGCGCCGCCTGCATCGTCGCTTCGGCCACCCGAGCCGCCTCCACGTGAGATCCATCTCTCGCCCGCCACCCGCTCGCTCGTCACGCAGGCGCAAACCCAGGCCGCGCACGGCGATCTGCCGGCCGCCTCCTCGACGCTCGATCGGGCACTGCGCATCGAACCGAATAATCCCCTGATATGGATCGAACTCGGACGGCTGCGGCTCACGGAGATCGATGCGCACCAGGCGGAGGTCTGCGGCCGCAAGGCGCTTGCGCTCGCAAGCGGCGATCGCGGCACGCAGAGACAAGCCGGCCAGCTACTGGCCGACGCATTGCGCGCTCAGGGGCGCAATCAGGAGGCACGTGAGGTCGAGAGCCAGCCGTTCATGCACTGACCGCAAACGGTTGATGGTAGCGCGAGCGCAGTTTGCGTTGGCGCTCGGCCGTCTTTCCAGCGCCGAACCGTTGACGAACAGCGCAGGACTGCCCTAAGCGACTCTGTTTTTCGCGAAATACCCATCAGCGATCAAGCCCACGGCCGCGAAGACCTTGGCGAGGGATATCGCCAATACGGACGCCGAATCCGCATGATGTTATGTGTCGAGTTCGCTTCGTCATTTCATATAAAGTATCCAGCCAGGGCCGTCGGGACGATAACCAACGGGCGAATGCACTATCAAGGTTGATATGACAATTAATTGGATCAATTGCGCCGCGGGATTTGGCGTCGGTGCACTGGTGGGCCTGACGGGAGTCGGCGGCGGATCTCTGATGGCGCCCATCATGATCCTGCTATTCGGTGTTGCGCCGAGCACCGCGGTCGGCACGGATCTCTGGTTCGCCGCGACTACCAAGATATTCGGAGCATGGATTCACGGCAAGAAAGGAACCATTGATAAGCAAATCTTACTTCGCATGTTCTGCGGCAGCCTGCCGGCGGCGGTACTGACCCTGATATGGCTGTACGTGAGCGGAACGGGTCAGAGTCATAATCAGTTGATGTTCAAAACATTGGGCGTGACCCTGATCCTGACCTCGATCGCCGCCGTGTTCAGAAAGCGATTTCATGCCTTTGGCGAGCGTATGCGGGGCTCGAGGCCAATCGAGTTCAAATCCTTGCAACCGGTGCTCACGGTGGTTGCGGGCGCCATATTGGGATTTCTGGTGACTTTTACCTCGATCGGCGCCGGCGCGCTCGGTGCCGTGATGTTGCTTTATCTTTACCCGCTGCGGCTGACCGCGAGTTCACTGGTCGGCACCGATATTGTGCACGCGATTCCATTGACTATTCTTGCCGGCACAGGACATTTGCTGCTGGGCAATGTGGATTACGGTCTGCTTATTAACCTGCTGTTGGGATCAATTCCCGGGATCGTGCTTGGTTCGTTCGCCAGCACGTATGCTCCGGAGAAAATCGTGCGATCGGCGATTTCGCTCATGATCGCAGTAGTCGGCGTGAAAATGGTTTTGGCGTGACGTTGCGGATCAGCGGCGTCCGTTGATTGAGGAAATAGGGCGTTTGATATTGGGCGCAGGCAGTGCGGCGCTGCCGGAGTTCGTCACCGTCACCGACTGCGCCGCGATACGGGCATTCCGGAAAGTGAACTGGAGCAGTTGTAAATGCGGGCGGGTACCGCTGCGCGTACACTGCGTTTAATGGTGAGTAACGCTCGATGAGGATCCCATGCTCGACAAACTCAAATCCGTACCCGCTCGTCCGCAGGCCGATGCGACTGACGCCTTCTCGCTGCAACGGCGCAATCTCCAAGGTCGGACCGAACGCCTGAAGTACTGGGGTTTCAGCAATGAAACCGATCCCCTGACCGATGTGCTGTTGGCCTCCCCTGATCACTTGCGCCACATCGCCACCAGCTCGCTGTCGCGCAAGTATCTGCGCGAAAGCCCGGCGGATATTCGCGTGGCGCAAGCGCAGCACCGGGAGCTGACCGCGGCCTACGAGCACTTCGGCGTGCGCGTCCACACGCCGCGTCTCGAGCCCGAATTGCCGATGCAGGTGTATACCCGCGACTCGAGCGTCATGACCCCTTTCGGCGCCATCATCACGGCGATGGCCAATTGGTGGCGGCGGGGCGAGAACTACGCCGCCATCCGCAACTACCAGAACCTGGGTATTCCGATCTACGACATGGTGACGGCCGGTGCCTTCGAGGGCGGCGACTTCAACGTCATCGAAGACAATTGCGTCCTGATCGGCTGCGGCGGCGGCCGGACCCAAAAAGAGGCCGCGCGCCAAGTCGAGGGTTGGTTCAAGCGGGAGGGTTGGGAGACGCGGCTCGCGTTCTTCGACGAGTATTACGTGCACATCGATCTCATGGTGGTGCCGGTGGCCAAGAAGCTCACCGCGGTTTGCCTGGATTGCACCGAGCATGCGCTGGTCGATTGGTTGAGGGCGAAGGGGCACGAGATCATCGATGTGCCATTTCCGGATACGATGAATCTGGGATGCAACTTCATGTCCCTGGGGCGCGATCGGGTCATCGCTCCGAAATCGAGCCGGGTCCTGATCGGAGCGCTGCGCGCGCGTGGATTCGAGGTGGCGGAAATCGACATGAGCGAGATATCCAAGACCGGCGGCGGCATTCATTGCATGGCGCAGGCGTTGCGGCGCGAGGCGTCCCCCTCGGCGAGTGCCGTCCGATGAGTGCAGGCCGCGGGGCGTCCTGAACGGGAACTCTCCGCGCGTCAACGGCGAGCGGCTGTGGTCGCGGCTGATGGCGATGGCGAAAATCGGCGCCACAGCCCAAGGCGGCTGCAATCGGCAGGCGTTGACCGACGCCGATTGGGAAGGCCGCGCACTGCTCGCCAGCTGGGCACATGCCGCGGGTTGCACCGTGCGCGTCGACTCGGTGGGGAACCTGTTCGCGCGCCGATCGGGCCGCGAGGACACCCTGCCGGTGGTCCTGACCGGCAGCCATCTCGACACCCAGCTTACGGGGGGCAAATTCGATGGGGTGTATGGCGTGATCGCGGGACTCGAGGTCATCGATTCGCTCAACGATCTTCAGGTCACGACCCGGCACCCGATCGAGGTCGTGGTCTGGTGCAACGAAGAAGGCTGCCGTTTCCCGCAGCCCATGATGGGTTCGGCGGTCTGGGCGGGTCGAACGCCACTGCAGTCGGCCTACGCGCTGACCGACCCTGCGGGCAGGAGCGTGCGGCAGGAACTCGAGCGCTTGGGCGTGGCTACCGGGGCAGCGGTGTCGCGTCAACCGGTCAAAGCGGCACTGGAAGTCCACATCGAGCAGGGCCCGGTACTCGAACGCTGCCGCAAAACCATCGGCATCGTCACCGGCGTGCAGCACATGAGCCGGCACGAACTGATCGTCGAGGGACAAGAAGCGCACGCCGGGCCCACGCCCATGGATATGCGGCGCGATCCGATTCGCGTGCTGGCGGAGCTCCTGCCGGCTTTCTACGCCGCGGCACAGAGGCGCGCCCCGGATGCCCGTCTCACCGTCAGCATCATCGAAACCTCACCCGGTTCGCCCAACACCGTTCCGGGTCGCTTGCGCGTCATCGTCGACGTGCGCCATCCGCTGCTTGCGCAGTATCGCTCGCTGCGCGACGAGGTCGAACGATTGGTCGCGGAGTCCTTGCAGCGTCAGGGGCTCAAGGGGTCGATTCGTTGTGCCTGGGAAGCGGCCGGAGTCGAGTTCGACGCCGAGTGCATCGCCGCCGTGCGCGCGGCAGCGGCGGCGTTGCAATTGAACGCCATGGACATCGTCAGCGGCGCCGGCCACGATTCGGTGCATGTGGCCGCGGTGGTCCCGACCGCGATGATCTTCGTTCCGTGCGCCGGGGGCTTGAGCCACAACGAAGCGGAGAGCGCGCTGCCGTCCGATTTGGAGGTCGGCGCCAACGTGTTGCTGCATGCGATGATGTCGCTGTCCGGCGCAGGCGCGTAACGGTACTCAAGCCGAGATCGTAAGAACAATGGCACTTTGCTCTTGCGCTAAAAGATTAGGATAATATGCATGTTGAGTTGTCGATATTTAATTTCGCCCGCAGCGGCGGGACCGGAGAGGACAGGTTATGCGTCTGACTTTGTGGACCGACTATGCGTTGCGCACGCTGATCTACGTCGGCGCCAAGGGCGGACAACTGTCAACCATCGCGGAGATCGCCGAGAGTTTCGATATCTCGAAGACTCATCTGATGAAGGTGGTCAACAAGCTCGCACAGCAGGGGTACCTCGATACGGTCCGCGGCAAGGGCGGCGGCATCAGACTGGGCCGTCCAGCGGCGCGGATCGTCGTAGGGGCGGTCGTGCGCGAGACCGAAGACGACCTGGCCGTGCTGGGATGTCTCGCCGGCCCCGGGTTTTGTCGCATTCAAGGATGCTGCGTCCTTCGCGGCGCGCTGCGCAAGGCGACGCTGGCGTTCTTGGAGACCCTCGATGGCTACACCCTGGCCGATATTCTGGCGCCACGCGAGAAACTCGCCAACCGTTTGGGTATCACCGCCGCGTTGGCATGACTCGCCACGCCGCAGGCGACTCAAGCAATGATCCGAACAGCCGGGAGCGCCCCTTGTTAGATCCGGTTTGCGGAATGACGGTGACCGAGAAGTCACCACATCAACTTATGAACGGGGGCGTGACGGTTTATTTTTGTTGTGCCGGCTGCAAGGATAAGTTTGCGGCCAATCGCGGGAAGTATGCGAGTCCGCCGGTTGCACAACTCATCATGCCCCGGCGAGAGCCGACCGCGCCGGAAGCCGAAGGTACGAGCTATACCTGTCCGATGCATCCCGAGGTGCGACAGGCTCATCCCGGCATCTGTCCGAAATGCGGCATGATGCTCGAGCCCGAACTGCCCAGCCTCGAGGAGGGCGAGAATCCGGAGCTCACGGATTTTCGTCGTCGCTTTGTCTGGACCTTGCCGTTGACGGTCGCTGTGACTGTGTTGGCGATGGCGGGTGAGCGACTGCATGGGTTCGGCATGGCCACTCAAAGTTGGATTGAACTGGTGCTGAGTTGCCCGTGGTGTTGTGGGCGGGAAAGCCGTTTTTCGAGCGGGGCCTTCAGTCGGTGCTGCATCGCAGCCCGAATATGTGGACGCTCATCGGGCTCGGAACCTCCGCCGCGTTCCTCTAGGGCCATGTCGTCGCGATGGCCGGCGACGGCATCAACGACGCCCCTGCTCTCGCCAAGGCCGACGTGGGTGTGGCGATGGGTACCAATGAGTATGAGTTCGTTATCGGTTGTTTGCAACGCGCTGCGGCTGCGCAAGGCGTAACGCGCGGCGCAGAGCAAGGTGTCGCGGTCGTCTGCCCGCGTCAGTGCTTCGAATGATTCTTCTTGTCGTGATCCCCGCCAATCGCCAACTTGTCCGCGCCCTCAGCGCCGTGCTTTTCAAGATCGGCGAGCAAGCCCTCGTCCGACAGGTCGAGCGGGTGCGAGTTTTCCCAGTCTTCGTGCGTTACCTTGATCAGGCGCTTGATCACGTGGCCGGCATCGGTCTGGACGGCGAGTTCGCGCCGCGCATCGAAGCTGCCGGGGGCGAGATTGATCGAGCCCACGACCGCGCGCTCCTCGTCCGCGAGCAGCATCTTGCCGTGCAGCTTCAAGTGCTTCAGCTTGTGTACCTTGGCTCCGACATCGTGCATGATGCGCAGACCCCCGACCGCTTCGACCAGCTTCTCCTTCCTCAATTTATGCGGCGGCCGCGCCATGATGTGCACGTGAACACCGCGGTTCGCCGCCTGCACCAAGCGCTCGATGATCACGGTGTCCTGATAACGCTCGTTCTGCAGCCAGAGTGATTTTTTGGCCGAGTCGATGAACGCCGCGATGCGTTCGCGTCCGTTATTCGGGCACCAGATGAGGGGCGATTTGGGGTCGGGCTCGAATTTCTTCTGGTGCCAGTCGGCCTCGAAGCATTTCACCATCTCGTCGACTTCGATCTTGTGAGTGGTCGCGACCGCATAGTCGCGCGTCTCGGTGAGGTCGCGCGTCTCCCAATTGAGTGACTCGACGAATCCGGTCGCTTCATCGATCACCATGGACTTCTGATGAGTGAGCGCGAAAGCCGGGCTGCTGTCGCGGACCTCAATTCCGGCGGCTTCGAGCGTTCTACGTGATTCCTCGTTCTCGTTTTCTCCGCTGCGGCGAGCGGGATTCAACATCACGCGGACATGGACGCCACGCTTTTTCGCTGCAATCACCACATTGAGCAGTGTCGGATCGGTGAACAGAAACATCCGAATGTTGAGCTTGCGCGAGGCGCCGTTGATGGCATCGATGATGGGTTTGGCGGTGTCATCCGGCAGGACGATCAGTGTGTGCGACATGGTTTGAAATTCCTCAGCATGATGGGTTCAACGGCAATAGCGGCCGTATGCGGTGCTCACGTGGCGCCAGCCGAAGTCGGCGACGTGTCGTACTGAGCGCGATGCAGCTCGGCGTAGACGCCGCCGCGCGCGATCAGCTCATCGTTGGTGCCTTCCTCGGCCACCACGCCGTCCTTGAGCACGATGATCTTGTCGGCGTCGCGCAGCGTGCTCAAGCGGTGCGCGATCATGATGACCGTACGGCCCTTCATCAGCCTCTCGAGACCCTCGATTACCAGGCGCTCCGACTCGGTGTCGAGCGCGGCAGTCGGCTCGTCGAGGATCATGATCGGGCTGTTGCGGATCACCGCGCGGGCGATGCCGATGCGCTGGCGCTGGCCGCCCGAGAGCGTGTCGCCGCGCTCGCCCACCACCGAATCATAGCCATGCGGCATGCGGGTGATGAATTCATCGGCATTGGCGAGCTTGGCCGCGGCGATGATTTCCTCATCGGTCGCTCCGGGGCGCCCATAGGCGATGTTTTCGCGAATCGTCCCGCGGAACAGCACCGTCTCCTGCAGCACGAATCCGACCTGCGACCGCAGTGCCGCGAGCTTGAACGTGTCGACGTTCTTGCCGTCGATGAGGACGCGCCCCGCACTCGGGTCGTAGAAGCGCGGGACCAGGCTCAACACCGTCGACTTGCCGGAGCCGGTGGGGCCGACGACGCCCACAACCTGGCCCGGCGCGATGGTGAAGGACACATCCTTCAGTACCGGAGCGTCATCAGTGTATCCGAACGCCACGTGCTCGAAGGCGATCGCGCCCTTGACCTGGCCGGGATCGATGGCGTCGGCGCGCTCCGGCACAATGTCATCGGCCGACAGAATCGCCTGGATGCGCTCCAGCGCCACCGTCGTCTGGGCGATCACGCTGGTCATGCTGGCGAGGTCCTTCACCGGCTTGAAGAACTTGGTGAGGTAGGCCAAGTACACCGTCAGGGCCCCGGCGGTCATGGTCCCGGCAACGATCAGCGAGGTTCCTTTCCACAGCACAACGGCGGTGCAGAGCGCAACCACGACGCTGACCACGGGCGAGAGCAGGGATTTGACCTGGCGCGCCTTGAGCGCTGCCTCGACGGTGGCGTGGCTCGCCGCTTCCATGTGAGCCACCTCGAGATCCTGCCGCCCGAATGCCTTGACCGCCCGCACCGATCCCAGGCCTTCCTGGACCACCGCGACCACGTCGCTCTGCTTGACGCGCACGATTTTCGTCACTTCCTTCACCGCCTTTTTGAAGCGCATGACGAACAGCAGCAGAAACGGCGTGACACCGATGGCGATCAGCGTGAAGTCCCAGTCGAGCCAAAACATCAGGCCCAGCATGAAGACGATGGTCAGGAGGTCGACCACGATGCCGAGCGTCGAGGAGGAGGCGAAGCTTTGTACGGTGGACACATCGCTGGTGATGGTGGACATCAGCGATCCGGTCTTCGCGCTGTCGTAGAAGCGCAGCGAGAGCCGGTGCAGGTGTTCGTAGATACGGATGCGCAGGTCATTCGCCACCCACTGCCCGACGCTGGTGCTGTAGTAATTGTCGATGTAGGTCGCTATTGCCGCGAGGATGGCAATCAGCAGGGTCGAGATCCCCGCGAACAGCGCAACCCCAAGGGTGTTGCGTTCGATGCCATGGCTATGCGCCCAGGCGAGCCACTCGGGCAGCTTGTGATTGTGGAGAGCATCGTCGAGGACGAGCTTGAGCGGCCACGGCGCCGCCAGGCTCATCGCGATCTCCACGATCATCGCGATGAACACGATGCCGAGCCAGCCTCGATACGGCCGGACGAGTTCGAGCACCAGGCCCGCCAACTGTTTGTCCAGCTTGGGGTGTTCGTGCGCCATTATGATACCGGCAAAAACTGGTCCGCCGGAGGCGCCGGATAGTGAGGCGCCGGATTGGCGTGCAAAGGTGTGATGTGGGCCACGATGTAGTGTCGATCGGTTCCGGAATCTTTAACGCTCGACGTCCTCGCTTTCCGAGCGGTCGCAATGAACTCATTGTGGCTCAGGTGACCGGATGAGCGTCGAGGTCGCTTCATTTTACCGTCAAACGATGCAAGATGGCTATTGCCGCCCTCAATCGAATACGACGCGCGGAAAATAGAAGGACACCGTCCAATTCGGCATATCCACGACTTCACTGATGCGAAGATCGCCGCAAACGCTGCATAGCATGTACGCGTCCATTGCCGACATGCCGTGCTCGCGGGTCAAGAGGTCGATCATCGAGCGGACCGCCGCGCGCGCCGCCAGCATCAGGTCAGGCCCGATACCGGTCGTGACCTCGTAGCCCTTGGCGTCGAGATGACGGGTCACGGGTCCGGGCGTATTGAACCGCGGATAGGTGAGCGGTTGCCCCTTGAGCAGGTCGAATTGGAGGGCCACGCGCATCGGGCTTTCGATGGCGGTGCCGCATACCTCGCCATCGCCCTGGGCCGCATGGGTATCGCCGACGGAAAACAGCGCACCCGCGACTTCGACCGGCAGGAACAATTCGGTACCTTGCGCCAGGTCGCGGATATCCATATTGCCGCCGACACGGCGCGGCGGGACCACGCTGTGCAGTCCGGGCTCGGCCGGCGCCAGGCCGATCGTCCCGGTAAAGGGTTTCAGCGGCACTCTGCCCCAGCGGCCGAACAATGCGGGTGCGAGGGTCTTGGCTTCGTACTGCCACAGATGCAGCGCGGGCTCCTTGAAGTCGTCGGACAACAGCCCGAAACCCGGGATATTCGCGGTCCAGCCCCAACCGGACGGCGCAAACGACAGCAGGGTCACTTTAACGACGTCGCCGGGGGCAGCGCCTTCGATGAACACGGGTCCGGTCACCGGATTGGCCTTGGCGAAGTCCAGACGGTCTACATCATCGACCGTCGATGACGCACCGAGCTGGCCGCCGGATGCGTCGGCCACGTCGAATTCCAGGGACTCCCCAGGTGCGATGTGCGCCACCGGGACCAGTGTGTTGTCCCAGCCGCAGTGATGTCGATGAATCGTATGTCGGTGCATCATCGGCCCCTCAAGTATCCGGTCGCCCTCGAGCAAGGCACATTGTACGGAATCTCATCCGTGTCAGGCATCGGCGCAACCACCCCGCGGCGGCCAGATCTTGCGGTAAGCGATCTTGGGATAAGCTAAGGTGCGATCAACCATTCATGAACCCGGACGTAGACCTGCAACCCATGTCGCTACAGGAATTCGGTTATCAGGAGCAATTGCGCCGGGTGCTGACCACCAAGGATCTCGTCATCTACGGCATGATCTTCATGGTGCCGATCGCACCCTATTCGGTATACGGGTTCGTATGGAACGACTCCAAAGGCATGGTGCCGCTCGCGTACTTGCTGGGTCTTTTCGGAATGTTCTTCACCGCGCTGAGCTATGCGGCGATGTCGCGCGCATTTCCGCTGGCGGGATCCGTCTATACCTACGCGCAGCGCGGATTGCACCCGACCGCGGGCTTTTTCTCCGGCTGGCTCATTCTTCTCGATTACATCCTGGTGCCGTCCCTGCTTTATTTGTTCAGCGCGGTGGCGCTGCGACCGATCCTGCCCGCGGTTCCCGCGTGGATTTGGCTCTGCGGATTCATCTCGTTCAACGCGCTCGTGAATCTGATCGGCATACAATGTACCGCGCGTGTTAATCGCTACATGCTCGCCATGGAGCTCGTGACCCTGGCGCTGTTCCTGGTGCTCGGATTGACGGCGCTGTACGGAGGGGCGGGCGCCGGCCGGTTGACGCTGCAACCGATTTACGACCCTTCGGTATTTTCGTTCGCCACGGTGGCGGGCGCCACCTCGATTGCGGTCCTGTCGTTTCTCGGCTTCGACGGTGTTTCGACGCTGTCGGAGGAAAACAGCGGCCATGAGGACTCGGTCGGCCGCGCGACCCTGTTGGCGCTCGTGCTCGTGGGGGCGCTATTCATGCTGCAAACCTGGGTCGCCAGCGATCTGGCTCGGGGCATGCACTTCTCTTCGGCCGACACCGCATTTTATGAGGTAGCCGAGCGTGCCGGCGGGGCTTGGCTGCGGCTCGTCACCATCGTCGCAGTGGTGCTTGCATCGGCGATCGCCAATGCCATGGCCGCTCAGGCGGCCGTGGCGCGCATTCTTTTTGCGATGGCCCGCGACTGTAAGCTGCCCGCGGTGTTCGCGAAAGTACACCCGCGTTTCAAAACCCCGTATGTGAGCACCCTCGCGGTCGCCGGTGTATCGATGCTGGTCGGATTGCTCTTTTCAGACCGCGTCGATGACCTGACGCGGATCGTCAATTTTGGCGCTCTGAGCGGTTTCGTGCTGCTGCATCTGTCGGTGATCAATCATTTTTTTATTCGACGGCGCAGCGGCGACTGGATGCGCCATCTCCTATTCCCGCTCATCGGTTTGGCGGTCATCCTCTACGTGCTGTATGAAATGGACCGTGCGGCGAAGGTTCTCGGCGGTTGCTGGATCGCGATCGGCATCCTGTATTTTCTCATTCTATCGCACCGGGCGAAGCGGGCGGTTTCGCTCGATGTGGCGGCGATCCGCGACGAATAGCGCGATATTCCCTGAGGGACAATCCTGATCTTTTCGGAGGTGTGCGTGATCTTTGTGCTTGGCGACAAGAAGATTCAAACGGCCGGCGATGAATATTATGTGGCGCCCGGCGCCAGCGTGATCGGCAATGTGCGGTTCGGCCCGGGCGCGAGCGTTTGGTTCAACTGCGTACTGCGCGGCGACAGCGACTGGATCATCCTCGGGAGCGGTACCAACGTGCAGGATGGCACCATCATCCACACCGACGAAGGGGAACCGGTGACGTTGGGCTCGAACGTGTCGGTCGGACATCAGACGCTGTTGCATGGCTGCACCGTGGGCGATTCCACTCTCATCGCCAACGGTGCCATGATTCTCGACCGCGTCAGCATCGGGCGGCACTGCCTAATCGCCGCCGGCGCGATGGTGCCGCCGGGGAAGGTCATCCCGGACGGATCGGTGGTCATGGGCATGCCGGGAAAAATCGTTCGCGAAGTCAACGAGCGGGACCTCGCGATGATCGACTTCATCGCCAAGCACTATATGGAGCGCGGCCAATTGTATCGGCGCGAGCTCGCGGTGGATCCACGCAGCGCCGAGATCTCGCTCAAGCCGAAGGCGTGATCAGCTTTGAATCATTGTTGGCCGGCTTGTTGACGCGCGTACCCACCGGCCAGGCCACCATATGCTCATCCGGGTAGGGCTGCAACGCCGACCAGGCCTCCTCCGGTGAACCGGCCAACCAGGCATCGCGGGCGTCCTTCGACAATATGGCTGGCATGCGATGCTTGGTGTTGTGAATTTCTCCCAGCACGCGATTGGCGGGCATGGTGATGTGCACGCAGGATTCGATGACTTCGCCTTGATCGGTCCGCGAGGAGTCCCATAGGCCCGCGAACGCGAAAATATCCTGATCGTTCAAATGAATGTAGTAGGGCACCTTGGTTTTGCCGTCGGCCTGCAGCTGCCATTCATAAAAGCCTTGAGCGATCACCAGACAGCGCTGATTGCGCTTCCACGGGCCGCGATAGCTGGCGGCGGTCTGCACGGTCTCGATGCGGGCGTTGATGGTCGAGTACTTCGGCGGTATGCCGTGCGCAAAGAACGGGATCAATCCCCAATGCAGCCTAAGCCCCTGGCGCCCGCCTTCCCGGATGCGCACCACCGGAACCTCCTGGGTCGGAGCGACATTGAAACTGGCGGGGAATTTCCAATCGGCGTGCACGAGATTGAACTCGCGCTCGATCGAGGCTTCATCGGGTGATACGTATCTGCCGCACATGGTTTAACCGGTGTAAGGGATTTGGCCTCAAGACTTCAACCGAGTATTCTAGTCTTAAATATCATCGCATTGGATGTGCCTGTAAGGAAGGTAGCGAAGCGTCCGGTCCTGGTATTCAGCGCGTCGCGCGCCGGCCGCTCACGGGAGTGCCCGCCGATGACGTTACCTCCCCGGGCCATGACGCGTGCACCCTCGTCATGGGACTTGGAGTTGAATTTCGGGCCCTACTCTGTACTCTGCCGATACAAGCTGACGCCGTTTTATTGGTCGCCGGACGTTAGGGCGGCGGCGCAGGTTCGTTGGCGGCCGGACCGCCCTTCGC